>ERZ773083.587-NODE-587-length-28964-cov-3.262306_pt1 | contig 28964 bp, 24 predicted proteins | sample MGYA00511465_ERZ773083 | MGnify/ENA primary metagenome ERZ773083 (study PRJEB29015, sample SAMEA2738001) | human oral metagenome | biome: human oral; feature: human-associated habitat; material: dental | place: China | collected 2060 ... | reverse complement strand
TCTAATTTTGAAAAAACCTCTTCATTAATATGAACATTATAATCTTCATATTTGTCTTTTTCGCTATCACTTTTATCCCATGTAACTAATTCTCTTATTTTAGCGCTAGATACATTTCCTAACTTACTTGAATGTTCAAACCAAAATATTTCTTTTACCTCCATAGAGCCTTCAGGTCTTGCTGACGAAGAGTCGTTTATAAACAAAGTTCTTAATGATTCTTTCAATACTTCTAAATCATCTTTATCAAAACCTGTTTTCTCCGCAAAGAAACAGTTTACTGAACCGTATATTGCATAAACACCATATTCAACATAATGTTTAGTGCCCATAGTATCAGAAGAACGTCCACTTTGTGATTTTGCTTCCATACCATTTGTACTTCTAACAATTTGCATAGTTGTGATGTCAATAGGACTTAATGATTTACCTATACTAATTGAAACCGGACCTCTAATTCCAATAGACTTTTTTTCATAAGTTATTACTTGACCGAAAGTTCTAACGTCTATCCACTTTTCATTAAAGCCTTTTTCTACAACAAGATTATCTTTTTCGCCCTTAAAAAATTCATTATATCTTTCTTCTAGCGAATTAAACCCGTCATCTTGTCTCTCTCTTGATTTTACAAAGATTTCATAACCTTCATCTTGCATTCTATTCCTTATTTTTCTTTTAATACAAACATCCGATATTTCTCCATATCCTTTTGAATCAATTCTGGGAGTGTTTCCTGCTAAAGGATCCCCATTGGGGTTTGCGTTGTTTACTTCAATTGTCATTATAAAATCAACTTTATTTTCTAACATTTTAAATTTCCTCCTTATCTGTTTTTGTAAATAAAGCTCTTTTTTGCGCGTAATATCCATAAATAAAGTTATATTCAAGAGGTCTATTCTCTTGTTGAGTGTCACGATAACTTTCATCTATTTTTCCAACAATTTCTGTTCTAAACTTATCTGCTTTATAGAATAAACCTGCTTTATCTGATGTAACTTTTAATTTATTCTCATACGGTTTTACACTTCTGCTTAGGGCTACCAAAGTAGTTGCCGGCTTATTAACATAAGCAGTCCAATATTTATCAACATTTGTCAACCTTTCATCTAAAGCATCATTAGTTTTTGAGTAAGTTGATCTTTCAAGATAGTCATATATAGCCAATAGCCTTCCAAATAAATATGATCTATCCAAATTTTCAATATCTAACATATAAGTATATTCTCCTTTCTTCCCATTATTTAATACAGACATTGAAATTAAACATAATTTATTCCAAGTCTCTTTATAAGAGAGTCTTTTTCGAATATTGATATCTATCATTTTAGTAATATTCTTCGGCATTGGTAACCCCTCTACCAAGGAAATAGTTAACTTTTGATATTGATCTTTTAACAATGAGTCATTATCTACTTCCAAACTCTTATTTCTTTCTACACCATATGCAGCCTTTAGTATTTGATACATCGAACTTATAGTCTTTATATTTTGCTGTGCACTAGAATCAAACCAATACCAATAGTAATTGTTTTGCCATTTCTTTAAATTAGTTACCAATTCTGACGCCTTCATGTTTTTAAAATATTTTATAGAAATTCTTCCATTACTTGCCTTGTCAATTATTGCAAGATAAAAATCAGAGTTTTCACTAAACTTCACTTGCCCTTGAATAAACGAATTTCCAATATCAGCATTTAAACTGTTGACCATTTTTATGCCTTCAGTATTCAAACTTATATCTTCAAAAATAGAATTATTTGGATTAGTAAGTTCTAGTTCACTTTCATTTTTTAAATCATCAGAAAACCAGTTTATTAGGTATTGACCGGAAGATAACCATTTAGAACTATTTTTATTTTCTAAAAAAAATTTTAACATTAAATGCATTTTTTCAGATGTCTTATATCCTACTCTTATTACATCTGAACCTTTAGAAAATCTTCCAATGTAAGTTTCCTTGTTATTACTCGTACTAATAACCTTAGCATTCCCTAATATTCCTCTGTGCTTAGCTGATATCCTTTGCAATTCCCCGGAAATATTGCAAATTTCTTTCTCTGTATTTAAGGAGTCAATATAATTTATATATGATTTATGAAGATCTATATAATCTGTAACAGAAAAATTCTTATTATCAGTAAAATCTACTACAGTAAAAGTTACGAAAACATCTTTGAATTTATCAGTTATAATTTTATCTTTGCCATTTTTCTCAACTTTAGTTATCTTTACATCAAATTCCTCAACAACATAATTATTGCCTGAATATAGAAACTCCACAACTGATTTAAAAATATCTGACTTTGTAACAAATTTGTGAATAATCATTAAAAAATCATATATGTCTCCTTCTTTTTCAAAGTTAATCCAAGCTTTTAATTCATTCACATACATCTCATGTTTTTTTTCGTCAATTTTAGATAAATAAGATATTTTATCTACCAAAATTTCTAAGCTATCATCTGATCTTATATATTTTAAAAGTTCATCAATATATTTTTTATTAATAGAATTATAAAATTTATCTAATTCTTTGCTGTGAAAATAATAGGTATTACCTTCGATTTTTTTAAAGTATTTTAATGTTTCATAGTAAGCTTTATCTATTAAATAATCTTTATCGTGTCTTTGAATATCTTTTGCTAATCTTAATACATGTTTTTCACCATCTAAATTTAAATCTGCTAAAAAGTAATCTTCTTCTTTTTGACCATATTTTTTCTTAAAATTGTAATTTAAAAATCTGTTAAAATCTTTAGGAGTTATCTGAGATTGATATATTAAGTTTCCTTGTAATTCAACTTCTAAATAATAATCATTAAAAATATAATCTTTGAAGTTTAAATGTTTAGATATAAATTTTTTCTTATCTAAAACAATTCCTTCATAATATTTTTTTAATAAACTATAATCTGTATATAAAAAAATATTAATAAAAGATGCTTCATCACTTATTAAATGTTTTGGATTAATGTTTAATTTTTTTAATGCTTTTAATACACCATATTGATATGCTAACAATCTTGTATTTGTAAAAAGTTTTATTTCTTGCATATTATCACCTATTCAATTATATCATAACTCTAATTGTTGTGGTATAATCTTATAAGAGAATAGAGGGATTATGGATAAGATTAAAAACAGTTTTATTTTAGATCAAAGTAAAAAACTTTCTAATATTGATTCTATAATTAAAGGTGAAAAATATAGATTCACTGTTTTAACCGAAAGATTAATAAGACTTGAATATTCTGAATCTTCTAAATTTACTGATAATTTAACAGTATCTATTAGAAATAGAGAATTTCCTAAACCTGAATTTAATATTATTGATACATCAACTACTCTTGAAATAGAAACTAAATATTTTCATATTGTATATGAAAAAGAAGCGCCTTTAATTGGACCTAGTAACAATCCATCTATGTATTTTTATGCTAAGATTAACAATACTGATGAAGTTTGGTATCCAAATAAAAAAGATAATGAAAATATAAGAGGAAACTATAGAAGTTTAAATGATAATTTGAATGGTGAAACTTTATTTTCTAGAAATAAATATGCAGTCATAGATGAAAGTTTATCACCAGTTATAGATGAAAATGGATACTTTAACTTTGTAGATAGTAAAACAGATATATATTTATTTGTATATAACAATGATTTTTCCTTAGCATTACAAGATTATTTAATTTTAACAGGTAAAGCTAGTTTAATACCAAAATATTCTTTTGGAAATATTTTACTTGATAATAGAAAAATAAATTCAGAAAAGGTAATTAAAACAATAGAAGAATTTAAAAATAGAGATATTTATTTATCTACTTATATATTAGGTAATTTTCAAAAAGAAAATACAGTTTTTTTATTTGATAAAGATAGATTTGAAAATCCAAAAGAATTAACAAAAGACATTCATAAAATGGGAATATTTTTAGGTATTAAAGTTAATCCTCAAAATGGTTTTAATGAAAATGAATTAAATTATGTAGAACTTAGAAAATTTTTGTCTCCTGATAATAATAATTTGATTCCTTGTGAAGGAAATGATGCTAAATTTATTGATACATATATTAAAGCACTTGTAAGACCTATAAAAGAAAATGGAATAGATTTTATAATGAATGATTATGAAGGTGATATTTATAGTATGTGGGGACTTAATCATTACACTTATTTAAATGAAGCTAGAAAAGAATCTACTAGAGGATTTATCATATCAAAAAATTCTACTATTTCTCCTCATTTATATCCAATTACTTATACGGGAGATTATGTATCGAGCTTTGAAAATCTAGAAAAGATAGTTGAAAGACAAAATGCTTATTATTCAAATTTATCAATAATGCAAGCTAATTTAATAAATGGAAGCAGTAATTATATAAATAACCCTAATTTATATATAAGATCTCTTCAATATAATATTTTTTCTCCAGTTAGTATTTTAGAGTTTAGTGATTTAAAATATAATATTTCTAAACCTTGGGAATATGGTGGAGAGTACTTAAATTTATCTAAAGAACTATTAAATTTGAGACAAAGGTTAGTACCGTTTTTATATTCTGAATATTATAATTATTCACATAAAGGTTTCTTAATGTTTCAACCATTGTATTTTTCTATGCCTGATGCTTTAAAATATAAAGAATATAAAAAAGAATATTATTTAGCTAATACTTTTTTAGTTGTACCTATAGTTAAAGATTTTATAAAATCAACAAGGTATACTAAAGTAGATTATTTTTTACCTAAAGGCAATTGGTATAATTATTTTTCTTCAGAGTTTTATGAAGGGGCTAAAAAATATAATAGTTATTTTAGAATAGATGAATATCCTATATTTGTAAGACCTGGTTCAGTTATTGTTAAAAATAATGATTTATATCCATATAGTTATACTAATCCTAAAAATTTATTGATTGAATTTTTTCCAGGAGCAGGTAAAACATATATGCTTTATGAAGATGATGGAATAAGTCAAAAATATTTAGAAGGTAACTATATGAAAACTCAAATATCATATAGAAATGAACTTAAAGAATATACTATAGATATAAAGCCTATAGAAGGTAAAAGTGGAGTTATACCAGAATTTAGAAATTATACTTTAGTGTTTAAAAATATTAAAAATCCTTCTTTAGTTTTAGTTAAAACTATGGAAAAAACTTTACCATTTAGTATTAAAAGAGTAGGAAAAGATATAATTATAGATATTAAAAATATTAATACTTTAGAACTTGTTACTATTAAGTTAAAAAGTGAAGATATGTTAGAAAATTTATATATGTATGAGGATAATGTAAATATAGATAATTTTATTAAAGATTTAGAAGTACCTAATAATTTAAAAGATAAAGTTAAGGATATATTATTATCAAATGATAATTTTACAGAATTTTTTAAAAAATTAGAACTTAAAAAATTAGGTTTATCTAACGTTATGATTGAAAAAATATTAGAACTTAAAAAAGATTTAAAATAATTGATATAAAAAGTTAAATGTTTTATAATATTGTTAATTCATTTAAGAAGTAGTAATAATATTTGTTTTTAAAGAAAGTTAGTGGTTGATGAGAACTAATAAAATGAATGTTATGAACTTGTCTTAATAAAAAACGTGAAGATAGGGTAATTTCTATATAAATTAAAGAAGAAAAAAGTAAGGTGGTACCGCGGCATTTCGCCCTTATAAGGTATCATCTTTTTTGTTGAGGTAAATATGGTATTAACTTTAATTATGGCAATATTATTTGTACTTATTTCTTATTTTATATTTTATGTACTGTATATTAGTAAATTTGATGTAAAAGGAAGAGCGTTAGATGAAACTGCTAAAGAACCTAATGATATAGCGGTTTATATTAAAATATTAAATATTGATAGAAAAAGAGTTAATTATAGACATTTTTTACATGCTATATATTTAACGTTATCTATAGATTTAGGTTTAACGTATTTTATATTTTATGAAGTACCAATAAAAAATATAGTTTTAAAATTTTTGTTTGGTTTTATTATAATTTTGTTTATCTTATGGATATCTATAATGATATTAAGATTGTATTTTGAAAAGAGAGGAGAAAGAAATGATTAATAAAGATTATGATTTTAAAAAGAATCAAGATAAATGGAATAAATATTGGGAAGAAAATGAAACATTTAAGACAGATGTATGGGATTTCTCTAAACCTAAATATTATTGTTTAGATATGTTTCCATATCCATCAGGTTCAGCACTTCATGTAGGTCATCCTCTTGGATATATTGCTACTGATATAATGTCTAGATATAAGAGAATGAAAGGGTTTAATGTTTTACATCCAATGGGATGGGATTCATTTGGTTTACCTAGTGAACAATATGCTATAGAGACAGGTAATAATCCTGCGGAATTTAATAAGAAAAATATAGAAATATTTAAAAATCAACTTAAAAATATAGGGTTATCATTTGATTGGAGTAAAGAAATTTCTACAAGTGATCCTAAATACTATAAGTGGACACAATGGATATTTAAAAAACTATTTGAAAAGAAATTAGCTAAAAAAACAGATATGTTAGTTAATTGGAGTGAAGATTTAGGTACAGTTTTATCTAATGATGAAATAATAGATGGTAAAACTGAAAGAGGTGGATATCCAGTTACTAGAAAAAATATGCCTCAATGGGTTATTGAAATACCTAAATATGCAGAAAAATTATTAGAAGGTTTAGATAAAGTAGATTATCCAGAATCAACTAAAGAAATTCAAAGAAATTGGATAGGTAAATCTATAGGAGCAGAGATAGAATTTAAAGTAGATAAAACTGATATGTCATTTACAGTATTTACTACTAGATGTGATACTCTTTTTGGTGTTACATATTGTGTTTTATCACCAGATCACAGTTTAGTAGATAAAATTACTACTAAAGAACAAGAAAAAGTAGTTAAAGCATATAAAGAAGAAACTGCTAAAAAGAGTGATTTAGAAAGAACAGATCTTAATCATGATAAAACAGGAGTATTTACAGGTAGTTATGCAATTAATCCAGTTAACAATAAAAAGATTCCTATTTATATAGCAGATTATGTTTTATCAACATATGCTACAGGTGCTATTATGGCAGTACCAGCTCATGATAAAAGAGATTTTGAATTTGCGAAGAAATTTAATTTAGAAATAATTAAGGTTTTAGATGTTGATGAACAAGATATGGAAAAAGATGGTGTTCATATATCATCAGGATTTTTAGATGGTTTAAATAAAAAAGATGCTATAGAAAAAATGTTAGAATATCTTGAAAAAAATAATTTAGGTAAAAAGAAAATAAATTATAAAATGAGAGATTGGATATTTTCACGTCAAAGATATTGGGGAGAACCTATACCTATAGTTGAATTAGAAGATGGAACACAAGTTGCCCTTGATGATAAAGATTTACCTTTAGAATTACCAGTTTTAGAAGATTATAAACCATTTAGAGATGGTAGATCAGCTTTAGCAAGAGCAAAAGATTTTATCAATGTAGAAATAAATGGTAAAAAAGGTAAAAGAGAACTATCTACTATGCCAGGTAGTGCAGGTTCAAGTTGGTATTTTTTAAGATATATAGATCCTCATAATGATCAAAAATTAGCAGAAAAAGAATTGCTTGATCATTGGATGCCAGTTGATTTATATGTAGGTGGAACAGAACATGCAGTAGGTCACTTACTATATTCTAGAATGTGGACTAAGTTTTTACATGAAGAAGGAATTTTAAATGTTGATGAACCATATAAAAAATTATTTCATCAAGGTATGATGCTTGGTGCTAATGGAATAAAAATGGGTAAGAGATATAAAGATTTTGTAGTAAATCCTAATGATATAGTTAACGAATATGGAGCAGATGCATTAAGACTTTATCAAATGTTTATGGGACCTTTAGAAGCTTCTAAACCATGGAGTAATTCAGGAATAGTAGGTGCTAAAAAATTCTTGGATAAAGTAGTAAGGTTACTTACAAGTGATAAAATTCAAGATAAAGATAATAAAAATTTAGATAAAGTTTATAATTATACAATAAAAAAATGCGAAGAAGATTATGAAAATTTATCATTTAATACTGCAATAGCACAAATGATGATATTTATTAATGATGCTAGTAAAGAAGATGTTGTACCATTAAAATATATTAAAGGTTTCTTAAAATTGTTAAATCCAATATGTCCATATTTAACAGAAGAATTTTATCAAAGATTTTTTAATACTTCTACAATTACTTATGAAGAATTTCCTAAGTATGATGAAGAAAAATTACAAGATGATTTTAAAATTATCGGAGTTCAAATTAATGGTAAATTAAGATCAACTGTAGAAATTTCTATAAATGAAACTGAAGAAGAAATATTTAATAAAGTGTTTGAAGATTCAAAAATTAAATCATATATTGATGGTAAAGATATAATTAAAAAGATTTATATAAAGAATAAAATAGTTAATATAGTTGTAAAATAAGAATAAACTTATTATTATATTAGTAGAGGTATTTGAAAATGGAAGAAGAAAAAAAGAAAAAAACAACAAATAATAAAAAGAAAGATACTACAAAAAAGAAAAAGACAAATTTTAAAAAAGTAGATTCTAAAAAAACAAATTCAGTAAAAAAGAATGATAAAAAAGTAGAAAAGAAAGTAAAAGTAGAAGAAGTAAAAAAAGAAGTTAAGGAAGAACCTAAATTAGAAAAGGTAGTTGAAGAAACTAAAGTTATTGCAGCAACTAAAGCAAAAGAAGAAATGAACAATGAATCAACAAGATCTAAACTTATAATTGCAGCTCTTTCTATACTAGTATTTATTATGATAGTATTACTTATCTATAAATTTAATGATAGATTAAAAGAAGATAATAGATATAAAGATACTATTAGAGATTATTGTGAACAATTAGCTAAAAAAGAAGAAAAACAACAAAGAGAAAATGTAGCAAAAGAAATAAATTCAAAAGATTTAGATAATATTAAATTTAAAAAAGTAACATGTGAATATAATGAACCTGATAAGTTATCTAAAAAAGATTTAAAAAATAATGATTCTGGTTACTTATATGTAGTATCAATAAAAAAAGATGGTAAAGTATCATATACAAAAGAAATATTAGTAATGAAGTCAAATGATAAATGGTTTGCAGAAGAAAAATAATCACTTTAAAGTGGTTATTTTTTATTTGACTTTTAATCTTGAAAGTTTATAATATAAACATGTAAATGCAAATGATTAGCATTTAGGAGGAAGAATGAAAAAATTTTTAAATGCAAGTGATATAACTTTAAAGTCATATAAAGATACTAATGATGAAATAGGAAAAGTTATACCATTAGATGAAAAGGATGATGAATTAAAATTTCATATAGATATGAAAGATACTCATGTAGTTGAATTAGAATTAACTTTTGATGAAGCAGAAAAACGTGATGAAAAGCTAGAATTTCAAATGGATGAAGATATGTTTTTAATTTATATTGAATCATATAAATATAATAAAGATTTAGATCAATTAGTTAGATATAAAACATATCAAGTAGTAGGTGATGATGATGTTACTATAGATATAGATGAAAATGTTAAGACTATAAGTTTTACATCAATTGGATATATAAATAAAGATAAAGAAGGAAACATAACTATAAAAAGACAAAAACAAAAGGTAAAAGGGAAATAATAATATGAGAGTATCATTTTTTGGAAAAGGTGGAAGTGGTAAAACAACAGTATCTTCATCTTTTATAAAATATTTATTAAATAAAAAAGAAAATGTTTTAGCAATAGATGCTGATATGAATGTTCATTTAGGAAAAGTATTTGATATGCCAATAAATATTATAAGTGAACAAAACGAGGAAATAACAAAATTTTTAGAACCTAATAGAAATATTCCAATTATAGGTACAACCCCACCTATTAAAACTTCAAAATTTATAAAAGTTTCTAAAGATGATCCATTTATAAAAAAATATGCAACTATCAAAAATAATTTAATGTTATTTACAGTAGGAACTTATACAGAATATAGTGTTGGATCTGATTGTTATCATAGTAAACTTAACACTTTAGAACTTATTTATCATCGTTTGTTAGATACAGATAAAGATTATGTTATCAATGATTCAACAGCAGGAATAGATAGTTTAGGTACATCTTTATTCTTTGTATCTGATATTAATATTTTTATAGTAGAACCTACTTTAAAAGGGATATCTGTATATAAAGATTTTAAAAATATAACAGATACTTTAGGTATAAAAACTTATGTAATTGGAAATAAAATAATAGATGATGAAGATAAAGAATTTTTAATTAAAGAAATAGGTGAAAAAAATATCTTAGGATTTATAAAATCATCTAAAAATTTAAAAAAATATGAACAAGGTCAAAAAGAATATTTTGATGAATTTGTAAATGAAAATAAAGAAGTTTATGAAAATATAATAGATGTTATGAAAAATATTCCAAGAGATTGGAAAAAATATTATGAAAGACTTAAGAAAGTTTATATAGCAGCATGTTTAGATTGGTATTCAGAATATTATAAAGATGATTTAACAAAATATATAGATCAAACATTTTTATACGAAGAATTAGAGGTATAAATGATAAGCTTTAATGCAAAAAAAGATGAAAAAACAAATAAATTTTTAAGTCAAATAAAAGATTTAAAAAATACATTAAATACTTTTTCTTCACCATGTAATATATTATTTCCAGAAAATTTAGAAAATAATATAAAAATTATAGAAAAAGTACTACAAAAACATAATTTATTATATAAAGTATTTTATGCACATAAGTGTAATAAATCTTTGGCAATAGTTAAAGAAGCATCACTTCTTAATGTTAATATTGATGTTGCAAATATTCATGAATTAAGAAGAGCTTTAATATCAGGATTTACTGGAGATAGAATAGAAGCTACTGGTCCTAAAAACAAAGAATTTTTAATACTTGCTATAGAACAAAATGTTACAATAAATGTTGATAATTTAAGTGAATTAAATACTATATTAGAATTAAATAAAAAAATAAATAAAAAAAATATAAATATCTTATTAAGAATATCTTCATTTTTTGAGAATTATGCTGTAGAAAGAATAACTAGATTTGGAATGAGTTATGAAGATATTTTAGAAGCTTTAAACATTATTTGTAGAAATAAATTTTTAAATTTATTAGGATTTTCTTTTCATGTAGATACCGTTAAAAATAGTGAAAAAGTAACAGCTATGAAAAATGCTTTAAAATTAACTACTAAAGCTATTGAAATGGGACTTAATCCTAAAGTAATAGATATAGGTGGAGGATTTAAAGTAAACTATATTGATAGTGAAGATGAATGGAATAGTTCTATAACAGAACTTAAACAATCTTTTTTATCTCTTAATTCTTTAACATGGAATAACGATACTTTTGGTATGAATATTAAAAATAATACTTTAGCAGGTACTTTAAATATTTATAATTTTTACAATAAAGAAAAAGAAGCAGAAGATTTAGATTTATTTTTATCAACTCCAATTGAAGATTATCAAAATCAAACAGTAGCAGAAATTTTAACTGATAATATGATTACTATTTATGTAGAACCAGGTAAAGCATTACTTGATAATTTAGGTATTACTATAAGTAAAGTTAATTTTGTAAAAAAAATAAAAGATGATTGTGTAGTAGGGCTTGATATGCGAAGAAATGATCTAGTAATGGTAGAAAGTGAAGTATTTTTAGATCCTATAGTAGTTAGTGAATCAGAAAAATTAAAAGAAAAAGTAGGAGTTTATTTTGTAGGTAACCTTTGTTTAGAAGGAGATTTAATATATAAAAGAAAAATATTTATAGATCAAATTCCAAAAGAAGGAGATTTAGTTGTTTTTATTAATACAGCTGGATATTTTATGGATTTTAACTATTTAGATAATTCCAAAACTCCAGTTACTAATAAAGTAGCTGCCGTAGAAAAAAATAATAGTTTTGTATTTTATATGGATGATGTATATAATCCAATAACTAGTAAGGAGTAAAGATGGTATATAAAAGTGTATTAGATTTAATTGGTAATACCCCGCTTGTAGAAATATCGAAAGATATTCATAATTTAAAAAATGTTAATTTATATGCAAAATTAGAAATATATAATCCATTTGGTTCAGTAAAAGATAGAACAGCATATGCTATGTTAAAAGATCATATAGATGAAATTAAAAAGAATAATATGACAGTAATAGAATCATCAAGTGGAAACACAGCAAAAGCACTTAAGCTTTTATGTAATATAAATAATATAGATTTTGAAACAGTTACAAATAGAATAAAAATACCAGAAGTAAAAGATATACTTAAGTCATTTGGTACAAATATAAAAGAATTGCCTGGTTTATCAGAATGTCCTGATCCAAATGATCCAAATGATGCTTTAAAAATAATAGCTAAGATGATGATAGCAAATCCAGGTAAATATTTTTATCCTGATCAATATACTAATCCTAATAATCCATCTTTTCATTATCATACTACAGGTAAAGAAATATGGAATGATTTAGGAAAAGTGGATTATTTTTTTGGAACTTTAGGTACAGCAGGATCTAGTGGTGGAATAGTAAAATATATAAAAGAACAAAATCCTTATTTAAAAGCTTATGGAATTGTAGGAGAAAAGGGAGATTTCATACCAGGAATTAGAAATATGGATGAAATGTTTGAAGTAGGGAACTTTGATCTTAGTTTATATGATGAAATAGTTAATGTAAGTACTAGTGAAGCTCTTGATTCTATGTTTACTTTAGTAAATAAATGTGGAATATTAGGAGGACCTACTAGTGGGGCTTGTCTTGCTGGAGCAATTAAATTTTTAAGTAAAATAGATAAAGATTTAAAAGAAGAAGTTAATGTAGTAATAGTAATATGTGATAGGGTAGAACACTATATGTCTTATATTAAAAAAAGAAGACCAGAATTATTTTATGAAGAACCAAAAGATAATATTTATATATTAACGACAGAAGATAATAAATATTTAAAACAAGTAAAAGTAGAAGAATTAGATAATTTTATAAAAGAAGAAAAACCTTTAATAATAGATTTACGTGGTAATTTGGCATATAGAAATTCACATATAAAAGGTTCTATCAATATTTTAGAATCAATATTTTTAGATGTAGTAGATAATGCTATTATTTTTGATAAATATACTACAGTTTTATTAATATGTCCTACTGGTAAAAAATCAGATAAGTTTGCTATGTTTTTAAATAAAAAAGGAATGAATGTCTATAGTTTAGAAGGTGGAATGATAGAACTTATCAATAATTCATATCCTTTAGAAAGAATATCAAATTATGAATAGAGAAGATTTTTTATATTTTGAAAATAATCCTAATATTATATATTTTGATAATGCAGCAACTAGTTTAAAACCTAAAGTAGTAGTAGATAAAATAACAGAATATTATAATAAAAATTCTTATAATATTAATCGTGGAATTTATAAAGGTGCAAATTTAATATCAAAAGAAGTTAATGATGCTAAAAAAATAGTTAAAGAGTTTTTAAATGCTAAAAATATAGATAATATCTACTTTACTAGTGGAGCAACAGAATCTTCTAAAATATTAAGTGAAATATTTAAAAATATATTAAATAGTAATGATCAAATATTGCTATCTAAGAAAGATCATATTTCTACAATAAAACCATTTATAGACAAGTTTTCTAATATAAAAGAAATATTAATAGATAAAGATATAGATTATGATGAAGAAGATTTATATAAAAAATTAAATAAAAATACTAAATTAGTAATACTTACTTATATACATAATTTATATGGATATGATATGGGTCTTAATTATATAATTCCAAAGATAAGAGAATTAACAGATGCATATATAATAGTAGATGCATCACAAGCAGTAGGTCACTTAAACGTAGATGTTGAAAAATTAGATGTAGATGCCTTATATTTTTCAGGACATAAGATGTTTAGTGAAACTGGTATAGGGGTTTTATATATGAACGATAGATTAAATAATTTATCAACTTATGATTTTTCTTTAGGAACACCTCATATAAGTGGAATACTTTCATTAAAAGAAGCGATTAATTATATCAATAATATAGGTATAGAAAAAATAGAAGAACAGGTAAAAAATTTAACTTTATATTTGAAAGAAAAATTAGAACAAATAGAAGAAGTAGATGCCCATATGGGAATAATGGGCATTAGTTGTAGACTTGGTTATGGAATTATAAGTTTTAAAATTAAAAATCATGATGAACGAGAAGTAGCTAGTGTTTTATCTGATTATAACATTTATGTAAGAAGTGATAATCAATGTAATTATGATAATGAAAATTATATAAGAGTAAGCTTACATTTTTATAATACTAAAGAAGAAATAGATAGGTTTATTAATATATTAACTAATATTGTAAAAGAAAGAGTTTGATATGAAAGATACAAAACAAAGAAATTATATTTTGGATGTATTAAATCATCATAATAAAAGTTTATATGTAGAAGAAATATGTGATTTGGTAAATAAAAAATCTTCAAATCATATTGCTTTATCTACAATATATAGAAATGTAGCAAAGCTATTAGAAAAAGAAGTAATAATTAAAACTTTTGATAAAGATGGTAAAGCAAAGTATATTAAAAACCATAAACATAGTCATGAGTTTGAATGTAGTAAATGTCATAAGATAATAACTTTAGATATTTGTCCATATACTATGATAAAAGAAAATTTAAAAAACAGTGGATTAACTGTAGAAGAAACTAAAATAAAAGTAAGGTGTAATACTTGTAAGTAATAGCATTACTTTTATTTTTATTATATAATTTATATGTTTGAAGAAAGAGTGTTAATATGAAAAAAAGAGATATTTTTATAGGAGGAGCATGGCCTTATGCTAATTATTACTTACATGTTGGTCATTTAGCTGCTCTTCTTCCAGGAGATATACTTGCTAAATATTATAGAGAATGTCAAGATAATGTTATTTATGTATCTGGATCTGATTGTCATGGTACTCCAATAACAGAAAGAGCTAGAAAAGAAAATACTACTTCTAAAAAAATAGCGACATTATATCATAATGAATTTGTAAAAACTTTTAAAAACTTAGGATTCGATTATGATTTATATACTGCTACTATGTCGGAAGATCATAAAAAATATGTAGAAGAAATATTTAAAAAGATAAAAGAAAACGGTTATCTTTTTGAAAAAGAAGAAGATGAAGATTATTGTGAACATTGTCAAAAATTTTTATCAGATAGAGAAATAGTAGGAACTTGTCCACATTGTGGTGGAATAAGTACTGGAGATCAATGTGAAGTATGTGGGACATCTTTAGATAGTAAAGATTTACTTGATAAACATTGTAAAATTTGTTCTAATCCTACAACTCTTAGAAAAAATAAACATTTATATTTTAAACTACCAGAATTTAAAGAAGAATTACAAAATTTAATTAATAAAAATAAGAGCAAATGGAGAAAAAATGCTATTGGTGAAGCTCAAAAATATATAGATATGGGACTTGTTAATAGAGCAGCTACAAGACAACTTGATTGGGGAGTAAAAGTACCAGTAGAAGGATATGAAGATAAAAGAATATATGTATGGCTTGAAGCAGTGTTAGGATATTTATCAGCAGGAGAAAAAGTAGCAAAAGATAAAGCTATAGATTTCGACTTATTTATGGATGATAATAATAGAAATTTAACTACTTATTATGTTCATGGTAAAGATAATATTCCATTTCATACAACTATATATCCTCCTTTAATACTAGCTAGTAAAAAGCATTATAGATTACCAGATTATATAGTTTCATCAGCATATGTTAATTTAAATAACGATAAGATGAGTAAGTCAAAAGGAAATTTAATAACTGCAAATGAATTATTAGAAAAATTTGATAGTGATACACTTAGATTTTACTTTTCTTATAAAGGACCTGAAACTAATGATATGAATTGTTCTATAGAAGATATTATTCAAACTCATAATAAGTTTTTAGTAGGTATGTTAGGTAACTTTGTTAATAGAAATTTATCTTTTATAAATAAAAAATTTGATGGAATAATAAAAGAAAGTACTATAGATGAAGAAACTATTAAAATAACAAAAGAAGTCTATAAATCAGTAGGAGAAAGTTTTGAAAAAGCTGAAATAAGAAATGCAGTACAAAAAATAGTAGATTATATATCTTATGCTAATAAATACTATGATAGTAATGAACCTTGGTTAAGAGTTAAAGATAATATAGAAGAATTTAATAAAATAACATATACATCTCTTTATATTATTGCTAATTTAGCTAATTTGATTTATCCGATATTACCAACTGCTTCTAAAAAAATAAAATCTATGTTAAATTTAGGTGATTTAAAATGGGGAGAAGAAAAATTATCAGGAGATTATAAAATTAAAACTATAGATATTTTATATAATAGAATAGAAGAAAAAATACTTAAATAAGTATTTTTTTTAATGATATAATACATATATGGAATATTATTTAAAAAATAAAAAAGTTAATTTAATAATAAATAAAAAGTTAAGTAAAAAAAATTTAACCTTAACAATAGATGATGATATGAACATAGTAATAAATTCTAATTATTTTATAACTAATAAGTGTATTTATAATTTTATAGATATAAATAAAGATAAAATAATAAGAATGCTTGATTCTAAACTTAAAGAAAAAGAATATTATTTTTTAGGTAAAAAAATAGAAAAAGAATATAATTATGATGAATTTTTGAAGAAAAATATTAAAAAATATACAGAATTAATAATTGATGATATAGTTAATAATTTTACTTATTCTTTACCTAAATTTACTATAAGATATCGTAAAATGAAAACAAGATGGGGAGTATGTAATAATAAGTTAAAAGTTATAACATTAAATACTTTATTAATAAAAAAAGATTTAAAGTATTTAAATTATGTTATAGTTCATGAACTTAGTCATTTTATATATCAAAATCATTCAAAAGATTTTTGGAATGTAGTTGAAGAAAATTGTAAAGATTATAAAAAAATAAGAAAGGATTTAAAAAATGGAAATTATTAAAAGTAGTGAAAATAAAAAGTTTAAATCTTTAAAAAAATTATTAACAAAAAAAGAAAGAGAAAAAACTAAAACTTTCTTAATAGAAGGTAAAAATATAATAGAAGAAGCAAAAAAATATAATAAAATTTTAACTTATATAACTGATGATATAAATAAAATTGAAGATAATGTTTTCTATCTAGATAAAAAATTAAAAGAAAGTTTATCTAGTTTAAAAAATTCTAATGAAGATATAGCTTTAGTAAAATATTTAGAAGAAAAAGAAATTAGTTCTAATACTATTTTATTAATAGATAACGTAAGAGATCCATCTAATCTTGGAACAATTTTAAGAACTTGTTTAGCTTTTGGTGTTAAAGACATAGTTCTTAGTGAAAATACAGTAGATTTATATAATCCTAAAACATTAAGAGCTAGTGAAGGAGCAATATTCTCTTTAAATATTTTAAGAGATAACTTATTAAATTTTATATCTAAACATAAAGAATATAAAGTTTTATCAACTTCTTTAAAAGCTAATGATTTATCAGCTTTAGATAATACTAAAAAAATAATAGTAATAGGTAATGAAGGAAATGGTGTATCTAAAGAAATATTAGATATAAGTGATGAATATTTAAAAATACCTATTAAAAATATTGATTCTTTAAATGTAGCAATAGCTACTTCTATAATTTTATATGAAAATAGTAAGTAAAGTTCTTTTATGATAAAATTATATTAGGTGAGGTATGAAAAAAGATAATTTTTTACAAGGAGCTTTTATTGCAACGGCTGCTATAGTTATTGCAAAGGTTTTAGGAATAATTTATGTTGTTCCTTTTAATCGAGCAGTAGGAACTCTTGGCGGAGCACTATATGGATATGCTTATAGTATTTATACTATATTTTTAAGTTTATCTACAGCAGGTATACCTTTTGCTGTAAGTAAGATGGTTAGTGAATATTCAGAATTAGGATATGTAAAAGCTAAGCAAAAAGCTTTAAGAATAGCTTGTTTTACTTTAGGAATTCTTGGAATATTATCTTTTTTATTTCTTATATTTTTAGCACCATTAATAGCTAGTTTTATAGTAGCGGGCAAGTCGGGTGGTAATTCTATAGAAGATATTACTTTTGTAATTAGAGTTATTTCTTTTTCGATACTTATAGTACCTATTATGAGTGTTTATAGAGGGTATTTTCAAGGACATAAATATATAAAAGCTACATCTTATTCGACTATTATTGAACAAGTTATTAGAGTAGGTATAATTATTTTTATTAGTGCTATAGCGATACTTGTACCTAGTATCAAGTATAAACAAACAGTATCAATTGCTTTAATAGCAGCAAGTTTAGGAGCACTTATATCTTTACTTTATTTATATTATAAAAGTATTAAAAATAAAAAAGAATTTAATAAAAAGGATCCTGAAATAATAGAACCTAGAATAAGTAATAAAAAAATATTTTATAAATTATGGGGTTATGCTGTTCCATTTATAATATTAAATGTATGTAAATCAGTATATACATCAATAGATGTCTTTTTGTTGCCTAGAATGTTACCAGATATGTTTAAATATACTAAAGAAAATGCTGAAATAGTATCATCTGTATTATCTACATGGGGATTTAAATTAAATATGATAGTAGTATCTATAGCTACTGGTATAATGACATCTTTAGTACCTAACATAGCTAGTAGTTTAGCTGCTAAAAACTATGCTAATATTAGACATAAAGTAAATCAATCACTAGAAATACTAATCTTTTTTTCAATTCCAATGACTTTAGCATTAGCGTTTTTAGTAACACCAGTATGGAATATATTTTATAGAAATAATACTTTAGCAATAAATGTATATACTATTTATATTTTTACTATTATTTTTAATGTTATTTTTACTACAACATCATTAATAATTCAAACACTTGGACATAATAGAGTAATGTTAAAAGCCTTATTAATTGGGTTTTTAAGTAAATTATTACTTCATATTCCTCTTATGAAAGCATTTTATTCTATATCATTACCACCATATATAGGAGCTCTTTTGTCTACTATGATAGGTTTTGCAGTATGTTCATTTATTTGTTTGAAATTTTTGAAAAAAGAATATCAAATTAGTTATAGAGATACATATATAGTTTTAGTTTGTGTAATATTTGCAAGTCTTATTATGTTAATTGCAATGTTTGTCTTAAAATTATTTATACCAGTTTATGTAACACATAAATTAAGTGCAATAATAACAGTTATAATTTATACTATAGTAGGTAGTTTAGCATTCTTTTTAGGTATTAGAAAAACTAAAGCATTTAGGTTAATACTTGGAAAAGATAAATATTTAAAAATGAAAAAGAAGTTTAAAAAGATATTATAGGAGAAAAAATGAAAAAAATACTTATTTTATTTATCTTAGTAAGTTTTTGTACTGGATGTGCTATTTATGAAACTAAAGATATGAAAATTAGTGAACTAGAAAATTTATTTTTAGTAAATGATAATAGGTATAATCAAAGTTTTACAGGTTATCGTTTCTATTTACCGATTGGTATTAAAAATACTAAAAAGGTAGAAAATACTTTTAAATTATCATATAAAAATACATATATGTATCTATATGTTGATTTAATAAGTTATTTAAATAAAACAGAAATAAAATATAAACCTAATTCATCTACATTTTACAGTAAAAAACTTAAAAACGGTTTTTTAGAAATAAAAAAATTAGAAAATAATGAATATTCTTATATAATGGTATATAATTATGGAAGAATAGAAGGTGTAGTTGAAAGTAAGAATCTTAATGATGCACTTAGTAATTCTATGATTATTTTGTCAAGTATTAAGTATAATGATAAACTATTAAATAGTGTATACAAGAAAGATAATGAAAGAGCAAAAAATTTTGATTTTAATAATAATCATCAAAAAGCTAGCGATAATATTAAAAAAGAAAAAAGTGAAGATGATTTGAAATTAAATTTCAGATAATGTGGAGGAAATATGTCATTTTTTAGTAAGATTAAAAGTACATTTTTTGAAGAAGTAGATGATATTGAAGAAGAAAATAAAGTAGTAGAAGAAAAACCTAAAGTTGAAACTTTTAAACCAAGAGAAGAAAAAGAAGAAGTTAATTTAGATACTAATAGAAATTTAAGAAGAGCAGAGTTTAACTTATATGAAGATGAAACACCAGAAGATTTTGTTGTAGCTAAAACACAGTCTTTTACAGTTGTTCCTATGGAAGAAGAAAAAACTCCAGTTATAGAACAACCTAAAGTTGAAGAAAAGATAGAAATTAAAATTCAAAAAGAAATATCTCAACCAAGAACAATTGAAAAAAAAGAAGAACCTGTTAAAAGAATTGATGAAACAAGACCTTTTAGACCTAGTTCTATAGTATCTCCTGTTTTTGGAATAATAGATAAAAATCCTTTAAAAAAATATGAAGCACCTAAGGTTAAAAATGATAAAGATAAGATTTTAGATGGTATAAGAACTTATGTAACTCCTATGGGTATAAAAACAGTAACTGTTAAGGAAGAAAAAAATATAAAACCAAAAGAAGATGATATAGTAGATTTAAAAGAAGAATCTTCTGTGCCTAATGTTAAAAATGTAACGATAGAAGATGCAAGCGAATATTATAATGATTTAGGTCTAGAATATAATGTAAATTATAAGGATAATAGAGTTTCTTCAGTAGATGAATTTAGTGAAGATGAAGAAGTAGAAACAAAAAGAGTAGAAGAAAAAGAAAAAACAACTAAGATTTTAAAAGAAGAAAGTGATAAAAATAAAAAAAATCAAGATTCTACAGATGAAGAAGATTTATTTAATTTAATTGAATCAATGTATGAAAAAGATAAATAATTATATCTACAAAAGTAGTAGATATAATTTTTTTATTACTTGCACTAGTTTATAAAAAAGTTTACAATTAAGATGTTAAAAGGAGGATTTATGGAAAAATATATCATAATCTTCTCTTTAATAGTAGGCTTAATATTATTACTAATTTTAGTTATATCAATTGTAAAAAATAATTCTAAAAAAGCAAAAGAAGAATATAATAAATTAATAAAAGAAGGGGAAAAATTAAAAAGAGAATTAATATTTGAAGCAAAAGAAGAAATACATAATTTAAAATTAGAAGCGGAAAAAGAAGTTCAAGAAAAGAAAAAAGAATCTAAAGAAATAGAAGAAAGACTTTTACAAAGAGAAAAAAATATTGATAGAAGGGATGAACTTTTACAAAAAAGAGAAGAATTAGTTGAAGAAAAGGATCAAAAAATTGTTGAAAAACAATTAGCATTACAAGAAGAATATTTTAAAATAGATGATTTAAAGGAAGAACAACTTAAAGAATTATCTAATATTTCAAAATTAACTAAAGAAGAAGCTAGAGAAAAAATTCTAGCTAAAGTAGAAAAAGAAATAGATGGTGAAATAGCAGAACTTATAAAAGAAAAAGAAGAAGAAGCAACACTTAATGTTGATAAGAAAGCTAAAGAAATGTTAGTTCAAGCTATGTCTAAATATTCTGCTAGTGTTACTAATGAAAAAACAATTACTGTTGTTAATTTACCAAATGATGATATGAAAGGTAGATTGATTGGAAGAGAAGGAAGAAATATTAGGACACTGGAAGCTATTACAGGAGTTGATTTAATAATAGATGATACACCAGAAGTTATTGTATTATCATCGTTTGATATATATAGAAGAGAAATAGCAAGAGAAGTACTAGATATGTTACTTCAAGATGGAAGAATACATCCAGCTAGAATAGAAGAAGTATACGATATAGTATCAAAAGAAATGCAATTAAAATTAATGGAATATGGTAATCAAGCATTGTTTGAACTTGGTATTAATAAAATGAGTAGAGAACTAATTGAAAAATTAGGTAAGCTTCATTTTAGAACTAGTTTTGGTCAAAATGCTTTAATACATTCTATTGAAGTAGCACATTTATCAGGTTTACTTGCAGCAGAACTTGGTGAAAATATAAATTTAGCTAAAAGAGCAGGGCTTCTTCATGATATAGGAAAAGCAGTAGATCATGATATGGAAGGAAGTCATGTTGATTTAGGAGTAGAACTTGCTAAAAAATATAATGAACCAGAAGTAGTTATTAATGCTATAGCATCTCATCATGGAGATAAAGAAGCAACTAGTGTTATATCTTCACTTGTTGCAGTAGCTGATTCTATTTCAGCATCACGTCCAGGAGCAAGAAGTGATACATTAGAAAATTATATTAAGAGACTTGAAGACTTAGAAAATATAGCTAAGAATATGGAAGGTGTTGAAAAAGCATATGCAGTTCAAGCAGGAAGAGAAATTAGAGTTATAGTGAAACCAGAAAAAATAAATGATTCTAAACTTCCAAAATTAGCAAGAGATATTAAAAAGGATATTGAAGCTAATTTGCAATATCCAGGAACTATAAAAATAACAGTTATAAGAGAAACTAGAATACAGGAAGAAGCTAAATAATGAGACTTAGAAATGTTAAAAATAAGGAGATTTTAGATAAATCTCCTTATATAATTAGTGAGCCATTTTCTTTTAAAGGAAAGTGGAAAGAAGAGTTTAAAAATAATAATCCAATACATTTAGAGATTGGTATGGGAAAAGGTCAATTTTTGATTAATATGGCAATAAACAATCCTAATATTAATTTTATAGGTATTGAAAAATTTGATAGTGTTATGGTTAGAACATTAGAAAAGATGGCTAATTATGATCTTAATAATATAAAAGTAATAAAAATAGATGCGAGTGATATACTGAATGTATTTGATAATGAAATATCTAAGATATATTTAAACTTTTCTGATCCATGGCCAAAGAGAAGACATGCTAAAAAAAGATTAACAAGTGAAGTATTTTTAGAAAAATATCAACAAATTGGTAATTTAGATATTGAACAAAAAACCGATAATAGAAAGTTATTTGAATATTCAGTACAAAGTTTTGTTAATAATGGTTATAAAATATTAGATTTATCTTTAGATTTACATAGTGATAAAGAAAATATAATCACTACTGAATATGAAGATAAATTTACTAAAAGAAATCAAGTTATATATTATGTTAATGTAAAAAAATAAAAGTAAATTAATTTAATTTACTTTTATTTTCATATTTTAAAGAAAAGTTATATTTATCTTGATTTTTTAATATAAAATTATTTAACATTTCATATTGTTTTTTATTAATTATTAAAATATCACCACAACAATTTATTTTAATGTTATTACTATATTCTAAAAGAGTAATGTTTAGATTATTAGAGAAACATTCTTCTTTTCTTATACAATTATTGTTATTTAAAAAATAAAATTTATTTATAAATTCAAATTTATTATTTCTTTTAGTAATGTAAAACTCATAAAAACACTTGTAAGTAGTATTGTAATCATCGTAATCCCATAAAACATCAATAATACCAATTGGTATTGAAATATTAATATTCTTTATCATTTTTAATTCCTTTATTCATAGTTTAATATAAAATATTAATAATTAAAAGTAATAAAAAAACACAGTATTTTAAATTATACTGTGTTTTCTTATTTATTTATATCTATAATAACTGGTACTATTATAGGTCTTCTATCAGTTTTATTACTTATATATGGATATAAATCTGATACAAGTTTATTTTTAATATCACTAATATGATTACTTTCATTTAATGTTTCAAGTATTGAATCTTTTGCAATTTTTTCTATTTCTTTTAGTAGTGATTCACTTTCATTAATCATTACAAAACCTCTTGTTGTAATATTTGGATTTGTTAGTAATTGTTTATTTTTAGTTGAGATATTAGCAATAACTATTAATATTCCATCACTAGACATAATATTTCTATCTTTTAATACAACTCCATTTACTTCTTGTAATTTAGAATTATCTACATATATTGGATTAACATTAATTTGAGGTCCATAACTAACATTACCATTATCTAATATTAATGTTTTACCATTATCTAAAATAAAAGTATTTTCTATAGGTATTCCACATTCGTTTGCTAATTTAGTATGTTGTTTTAACATTCTATATTCACCATGAAGAGGTGCAAAGAATTTAGGACTTATTAAAGTTAACATAAGTTTTAGTTCTTCTTGATTAGCATGACCTGATGTATGTATTTTAAAGTCATCTTTAGTTATTACTTTAACACCTTGTAAACATAATTTATTAATTGTACTATTAATTGCTCTAGCGTTTCCTGGTATTGCAGAAGATGAGAATATAATTATATCATCTGGTAGTAATTTTATTTGTTTATGAGTTCCTTTTGCAATTCTAGAAAGTGCTGCTAAAGGTTCTCCTTGGGTTCCAGTACAAAGAATAACTAAATCTTTTTGATTAATAGTATTTACTTCTTCTTTTTTTACAAATATTTCTGGATGATTTATATAATGTCCTTTTAAAGATATATTTATATTATTTTCCATACTTCTTCCAAAAAGAACTATTTTTTTATTGAATTTATAACATGTTTCAACAATATGTTTTAAACGATATATATTACTTGCAAATGTAGCAATAATTAATCTTCTATTTTTATATTTAGAAAATATTTCATTTAAAGTATTATCTACAACAGCTTCACTAAGAGAAAATCCTGGTACTAAAGCATTAGTTGAATCACTTACAAGTAACGTAACACCTCTTTTTGATAGTTCAATCATTTTATCAAAGTCAGCCTTAGGACCAATAGGAGTTAAATCAAATTTAAAGTCTCCTGTAGTTACAATTAATCCATTTGATGTAGTAACTGCTATTCCAAATGAATCTGGTACAGAGTGATTAACTGTAAAAAATTCTATTGTAAAATTTTTTGTTTTAAATTTAGAATCTTTATCAAATACTACTATGTTATTATAAACAATATTGTGATCTTTTAATTTTAATTCAATTAATTCTTTAGCTTGATTAGGTGCATATATAACAGGTATATTAACATAATTTACAAGATATGGTACTGCACCAATATGATCTTCATGACCATGAGTTATTACTAAAGCTTTTATCTTTTTTTCATTTTCTTTTAAATAATTAATATCTCCGACTATATAGTCAATTCCTAAAGATGATTCTTCAGGAAATATACTACCAGCATCTAAAATAATTAATTCATCATTTTCTTCAATGACATACATATTTTTACCAACTTCACCAAGTCCACCTAAGGCAAAGTATTTAGTTATATTTTTATTCATATTTCCTCCTTTTATATCACATAAAAAAGAATTTGCTTCTTTTTTTAAATTTTAAACTAAATTATAAAGTTAAAAGACTAACTAATTATAACATAATGAGAAAAAAAAGCAAATTCTTATAAGTAAAAAGATTAAACTATTTTAGTTTAATCTTCTTTTCTAAATAATTCTTTTAATAAAGCTATTCCTTTTATTCTTGTACCGTAGTTCATAATTACTTTTTTATAAATAATTGATGAAATATAAGCTACAATTGCTGTAAATATTAATAATACTAGCATTGGAAGTATTATATCTATTATAGATAATTTTCTAGATAATAAATTCATTGTATTAATAAATGGAGATGATATAGGTAAGTATGTTGCTATAGTATTTAATATACCTTTAGAATTACTTCCAAATATTGATAAATAAAATCCAATTATTAATAAGAATGAGAATGGAGCTTGTGCTTGTTGAACTTCTTCTTGTTTAGTAACTGTAGCACCTACACATGCTATTAAGAAAGCATATATTAAAAATCCAAATATGAAATAATATAAGAATCCTAATATAATAACAGGTGATAAGTTAATATTTTGTAATAATATTGTCATATATTCTTTAGGTAAAAATATTTGTGAAGATATAATAGCAGTCACTATTACTATAGACATTTGTAGTATTCCAGTAAGTCCAACTCCAATAACTTTACCAACTATAATATTAAGTGGTGAAGTAGAAGTAAGTAATGTTTCTACAACTTTGTTAGTTTTTTCTGTGGTTATACTAGTTCCAACTGCTATAGAATAGAAAAGTACTATATAGAATATAAATACCATACCAAACATTGCAATATTAGCATTTTTGTTTATATCACCATTAGTTTTAATTGTATTTTCTGTAATGAAAGAAATATCATTCGATAATAATTGTTTTTCATTATTACTTATATTTAATTTATTTATAAGATGTTTTTTGTAAGAACTATTAATATATTGTTCTATATCTGTTGTATAAGTAGAAAATGTATTATTTTGATTTTTTAATCCTGCTATGGTTATATTATAATTTTTAACTTCTTTAACTATGTAAATAACTTCTTTTTTATCATTAACATTTTTACTTAGTTGATTTAAATCAGCTTTTTCATTTTTTATTTCAAATTTATATACTGGATGTTTATTCAAATCGTTATTTATATCATTTAATACTTTAAATTCATCATAGATATAAACTTTTTGTTTATTTACAATTTTATTTTTATCTGTATTTGTCTTATTACTTTTATTAAAATAATTACTTATATTTGGAATATTAAAAGCAATGATTGTGATAGCTACTAAAAATAAAGTAGTTAATTTGTATGACTTATTTTTAATTAATTCTTTAAATGTAAATTTAATAACATTAATCATTATTTGTACCTCCTACTTTTTCAATAAAGATATCATTTAAATTAGGTTTTAATATTTCAAATTTAATTATTTGATCTTTATCATCTAATAATTTTAATAATTTATAAGCATCTTCTTTACTGTTTATATCTATAATATAACTAGTTCCAGTTTGATTAATTATATCAAGATTAGCTTTTTTAATTTTTTTATCAATATTATTAATTGTAACTATTTCTAATTTTGAATCTGAATATTCATCTTTTATTTTTAATAAATTACCTTGCAATTTAGTTATTCCTTTATCGAGTATTAATATATCAGTACAAAATTCTTCTACTATAGACATTTGATGTGAAGATAACATTATTATTTTATCTTTTTTCTTTTTCTTAATAAGATCTGCTACTAAAAGAGAATTAACAGGATCTAAACCTGAAAATGGTTCATCTAAAATTATAAGTTCTGGATCATTTTGAAATGCTATTAAGATTTGAACTTTTTGTTGATTTCCTTTAGATAATTTTTCTGCTTCCATATTTAAATATTCTTCAACTTTTAAGATTTTAGCAAGTTCATTAATTTCTTTAATTGCTTTATCTTTGGGCATATTTTTTAAAGAAGCAAAATATAATAGTTGATCTATTACTTTAGTTTTTGGATAAAGACCTCTTTCTTCTGGTAAATATCCAAAATTTACATTTTTTCTAGATACTTCTTTATTATTGTAAGTAACTTTTCCTTCATTTTTACTTAATATTCCTAAAATAATTCTGATAATAGTAGATTTACCTGCTCCATTAGAACCAAGTAAACCAAAGCAGTTTCCTTTTTCAAGTTCAAAGCTTATTTTATTAAGAACTGTTTTTTTACCATATTTTTTAGAAACTTGTTCTACTTTTAACATAACTTTCCTCCAATTTAATTGTATACTTTTATAAACTCTTTGTATATAATTTTAATTGTGATAATAAGGAGAAAATATGATAGATGTGTTAATTGTAGGAGCAGGTCCTGCAGGATGTGCAGCAGCAGTTTATTTAAAAAGATATGGATTTAATGTAAAAGTTATTGAAAAATCCATAGTAGGGGGAAATGTTGTATTTACTAATAAAGTGGATAATTATTTAGGAATATTTGATGAAACAGGTTTAAATTTAGCAACAAAATTTAAAGAACATCTTAAATTTCTAGATATTGAAATTATTAATGATCAAGTTTTATCAATAGAAAAAAATGATAATTTTATCTTAAAATTAAAAAATTTAACTTTAGAAAGTAAATATTTAATATTAGCAAGTGGAAGAACTTTTAAAAGATTAGGTCTTGAAAATGAAGAAAAGTATGTTGGAAGAGGAATTTCATTTTGTGCAATATGTGATGGTCCAATGACTAAAAATAAAAATATCGTAGTTGTAGGTGGAGGAAATTCAGCTTTTGAAGAAACACTTCATTTAGCAAAATATGCTAAGGAAATAACTATTTTAGTAAGAGACGAAATAAGAGCAGATAAATATTTAGTTGATAAAGTTAAATCTTTAGATAATGTAACAATTTCTTTAAAAGAAGAAATTTTAGAATATAAAGGAGATGTCTATTTAACATCTATAGTTACTAATAAAAGGGAAATAAATGTAGACGCAGTATTTTTATATGTAGGTTTAGTACCACAAATAGATTATTTAAAAGACTTAAATTTAAATATTAAAAATAACTATATAATAGTAGATAAAAATTATAAAACTAATATAGATAGATGTTATGCAGTTGGTGATGTAATAGATAAGAGAATGTATCAAATTGCAACTTCTGTTGCAGAGGGTGTAGAAGCAGCTTTTTCTATTAATGAAGATAACCTTTAATTTGCTATAGCATTTTATATTTGATATTATTTAAATAGATTTAAATCTTATTTTATAGTGGAGTAGACATGAAAGAATTAGAATTTCCATTTGATGGAGAATACATATTAAAAAAGAAAAAATCAATAAAAAAAGAGTTATTAGCAAGAGATATAAAATATATAGAAAAGAAAATAGCTATTTTAGGTGGATCCACTACTAGTGATATAAAATTAATCTTAGAATTATTTTTATTAAATCAAGGTATTAAACCAATATTTTATGAATCAGAGTATAATCAATATTGGCAAGATATAACTTTTGATAATGAAGAATTAATGGAATTTAAACCAGATATTATATTTATTCATACTACTAATAGAAATATAGTTAATTATCCAT
>ERZ773083.584-NODE-584-length-29068-cov-74.127253_pt1 | contig 29068 bp, 23 predicted proteins | sample MGYA00511465_ERZ773083 | MGnify/ENA primary metagenome ERZ773083 (study PRJEB29015, sample SAMEA2738001) | human oral metagenome | biome: human oral; feature: human-associated habitat; material: dental | place: China | collected 2060 ... | reverse complement strand
TGGCGTTGCGTGAACTTGTGACCGAGGGCCTTGTTGAGTGCGCGGCTGTGCTACCATGCCACAGAGGCCATGACGGAGAGGTTCTCTTGTCGCGTTGCCCAAGCACGAGAGAGAGGGGGTCCATCGGCTGGAAGGCCCCCGCGAGGGCTGACAGGGGACGTTCACTCTATCAGCTGCGACCTGAACGGTAGACACCCTCGTCTTCATTCCCGCCCGTTCTGGCAGGGATGGGTGATCGATGTTCTCCAAGTAGGGAAGCCGTCTGTCCCACGACACGGGGCTTGATGAGTGGCCGCTCGCAGGAGACAGTGCGTGCGGCAAGCAAGGTGGTACCGCGGGTCATCCGTCCTTGGGCACGTTGCCTGGGGACGTTTTTGTTTGGAGGAGAGGGGTTTCTCGTATGGCGATGTCGGATGAGCTGAGGGCGATTCAGGAACGGGTTGAGCAAGGCCTTGCAAAGGCGAGGACGCTCGAGGCCCTCGAGCAGGTGCGCGTGGCGTCGCTGGGCAAGAAGGGTTCGCTCACGGCGATCATGCGCTCGATGGGTAGGCTGCCCAAGGAGGAGCGCCCGGCCATGGGTCAGCTTGCCAATACCGTGCGCGCCAACGTCGAGGCGGCCATCGGCCAGAGAAGGGAGCAGCTTGCGAAGGCCGCGCTCGAGGCTCGGATATCGGCCGAGGCAGCCGACGTCACGCTGCCGGGTCGTCGCCTCTCGCATGGCACGGAGCATCTCATCAGCCAGATCCGCGAGGAGATCGAGGACATCTTCGTGGGGCTTGGCTATACCGTGGAGGACGGTCCCTTCGTCGAGACGACCTACTACAACTTCACGGCGCTGAATGCTCCCGAGGATCATCCCAGCCGCTCGGCGCAGGACACCTTCTACGTGGTCGACAACGCCTCTAAGGGCAAGGAGTCCCACGCCCTCGGCGAGTCTGACGTCTTGCTGCGCACCCAGACCTCGGGTGTGCAGGTTCACGTGATGGAGGAGAAGAGGCCCCCCATCTACATGATCTGCCCGGGGACAGTGTTTCGCCCCGACACCGCAGACGCCAACCACCTGCCGCAGTTCACCCAGGTCGAGGGTCTCGTCGTGGATGAGGGCATCACCTTTGGAGACCTCAAGGGAACGCTCGACCACCTCTGTCGCGAGATCTTCGGCCAGGATCGCGCCACTCGCTACCGTCCTCACTTCTTCCCGTTCACAGAGCCGAGCTGCGAGGTCGACGTCTCCTGCGGCGTCTGCGGCGGGGTGGGTTGCCGTTTCTGCAAGAACACGGGGTGGCTCGAGATCCTTGGCTGCGGGATGGTCGACCCCAACGTCTTCGGCTACGTGGGCATCGACAGCGAGCGATACTCCGGCTTTGCCTTTGGCATCGGCGTCGAGCGTGTGGCGGCGCTGCGCTACGACCTGCCTGACCTGCGCATGCTCATGACAGGTGACATGCGCTTCTTAGGGCAGTTCTAGCACCGTCATCACGACACACGAGCGGGCGGCCAGCCCGCTGACGAAAGGCAGGAAAGATGCGTGTTTCATACGAGTGGCTCAAGGGCATGGTCGATGTCCCCGCAGATCCCCAGGGGCTCATCACAGAGCTTGTCCGCACAGGTACCGAGGTCGCTGCCGTCGAGCGAGTGGGAGCTGACATCACCAAGGTCGTGACCTCGAAGGTCATCGAGAAAGCCCCACACCCCGACTCCGACCACCTGTACGTCTGCAAGATGGATGTGGGCGGTTACAACACCGATGCAACGGGCAAGTCCGTTCCCCTCCAGGTGGTCTGTGGTGCCCAGAACTTCGAGCAGGGTGATAAGACCGTGACCGCCCTCATCGGCGCGACGCTTCCCGGTGGCGTCACGATCAAGAAGGGAAGGCTACGTGGCGTTGACTCCTGCGGCATGAACTGCTCGAGTCGCGAGCTGGGGCTGGGGGAGGACCAGAGCGGCATTATGATCTTGCCTGACGACACCCCGGTGGGACTTGACTTCACCGAATGGCACAATATGAGCGACACCGTGATCGACTGCGAGATCACACCCAATCGCCCTGACTGCCTCTCGATGGTGGGCATGGCGACGGAGGTCTCTGCGGTGCTCGACGTGGACACCCACATCGAGCTTCCCAGGATCCAGCGCGAGTCTTCCGAGTTCGGGCGCGCGGCCGATCTCGTGGACGTGAGCATCGCCGATGCGGCGCTCTGCAGCCGCTACGCCGCCCGCGTGGTGCGTAAGGTCACGATCGGCCCCAGTCCCGAGTGGCTCGCCAAGCGCGTCATCGCTGCTGGCACTCGGCCCATCAACAACGTCGTGGACGTAACGAACTATGTGATGTACCTCACGGGGCAGCCCCTGCACGCCTTCGATCTGGGCAAGCTCACCGAGCGCGATGGCAAGCGGCACGTTGTCGTGCGTGCCGCAGCCGAGGGCGAGACGATCGTGACCCTCGACGGACAGGAGCGCACGCTCACGTCCGACATGGCGCTCATCACCGACGATGGGACCACCCCGATCGCACTCGCCGGTGTCATGGGTGGTCTCAATTCCGAGATCGATGAGGGTACGGTGGACGTGCTGCTCGAGTCGGCGAGCTTCGATGCCGGCCACATCTCGCGCACGAGCCGCAGGCTCGACCTCATGAGCGAGGCCTCGATGCGCTTCGAGCGCCAGGTGGATGCTGCCGCCTGTGCCAGTGTGGCAGATGTCGCTGCGGCCCTCTTCGAGCAGTGCTGCGGCGCCGTGGTCTGCGAGGGCGTGGTCGACACGTATCCCGTGCCTGCCGAGCCAGGTGAGGTCACACTGCGACCCGACCGCGTGCGCGCCCTGTGTGGCGCTCCCATAGAGACGAGCTTCATGGCGCAGCGCCTGCGCCGCCTTGGCTGTGGGGTCGAGGAGGGCGCGAACGATCACGCCGCCATGCGCGTGGTCGTACCGACAAGTCGCCCTGATCTCACCCGTGAGATCGACCTCGTCGAGGAGGTGCTGCGCCTCTGGGGCGTGGGTGACGTCGCACCCACGCTTCCCGCCGCACGCAACCATGCCGGGGGCCTGACCATCGACCAGCGACGCGTTCGTTTGATTGGCCAGGTGCTCAGGGCGGCGGGTCTCTCTGAGACGAGCACTTACAACTTCGCTGACCCCTCCGACCTCGCACACCTGCATATGGGTGAGACGGGGCGGGGCATCCCCGTCACGATCCTGCACCCGCTCGTGGCCGACCAGTCCGAGATGCGCCGCGACATGCTGCCCGGGCTTCTCCGCTCGGTGGCGTATAACCGCGACCATGGCGTTACCAACGTGCACCTCTATGAGATTGGCCGCGTCTTTTTTGCTCACGAGCACAAGAGCCAGCCTGACGAGCCGAGCTATGTGGCGGGTGTGCTCTCGGGTGCGTGGGACGATGATCGCTGGAACGCGAAGTACCCAACGCTTGACTTTTTTGACGCCAAGGGCATCGTCGAGACCCTCCTCGACGAGCTGCGCATCACGAAGCTGCGCTTTCGTGTGGCGGATCCTGACAGCTATGGCTGGCTGCAGCCCGGACGTGCCGCCGAGGTGCTGGCGCAGGGCGAGCTCATCGGCTGGGTAGGTAACGTGCACCCCGCAGCACTCAATCGCTTTGGCATCGATGCGCCGGTTGTGGCCTTCGAGCTCTCGGTGGCTGGCCTTCTGCGGCTGGCTAGGCGCGAGCTTCCCTACAAGGACGTGCCGACGCTGCCGGGCGTCCTCATCGACCTCGCCCTCGTCGTGGACGAGGACATGACGTACGAGCAGGTGGTACAGCGCATCAGGAGTGCGGGCGGCAAGCTTCTCGCCGACGTGCGCCTCTTTGATGTGTATCGCGATCCCGTGCGCGTGGGGATGCACAAGAAGTCGATGGCCTTCTCACTTGAGTATCGCGCGGCCGATCGGACCCTGACCTCTGCGGAGGTCGAGAAGGCCCACAGCAAGCTCGTGGCCAAGGTCATGAAGTCCACAGGCGGCGAGGTCAGAAGTTAGGAGCATGCGTCTGATGCCAAGTTGGAACGTACATACCGCACATGTCGAGCGACTCTTCTCAGATCGCTCGCCTCAGGCGCTTGGTATTCGCGATGCGAACGCCTTCCTCTTTGGGAACTTCGTGCCCGACATCTATGTGGGGTACATGGTCAGGGAGGTCACGCATACGATTGACTATAGAGACACACATTTCGTGGATCCAAGTTACGTTCCCGAGCCACGCTACTGGGAGTTCTGGGAGCGCTTCGGCTTGCCGAGCGCGGACTCTGAGGGTCGCGTCAGTGACCTCGTCCTTGGCGTCTGGTGTCACCTCGTCGCAGATCATGGCTACAACCATGAGGTCAATGCCTTCATCAAGCGCAATGGCGTGCAGAGCGGCGAGAAGACGCGCGTCCGCAAGCAGGGGGACTTTGACCTCTTTGGCCGTACGCTCGACATTTCGCTTGAGTGTCAGGTGACCGCTGCCCTCATCGAGCAGGCTGCGACCTTTCCCCAGTACACGATCGCCGAGGTGGATGCCCGCGCTGCTGTCGCGGCAGCTGACGCCATCGTGAGGGACAACGCCGCCCACCATATCGATCAGCCGCCTGCGTACAGCCTGCTGCCATCCTCGTTCTTTGCCGAGACCTTCGACCTCGTTAGCGTACGTCTCAAGTCAGGCCTTGAGGCCTACGCGCGAGAGGGGGCAGGTGCCCCCATCCTCACTGACGCCCACCTAGATTCGTGAGGCACTCGTGAGGCCGGGTGCGCACACAGCTTAAACATGCGCATACAGCTTAAGCTGTTTAAACAGTGTAAAGCGTCCGACGTGGACGGGCGACAGCCCCAGAATGCGCCTTTTGGTGAGGCCGCCGGCGCAGAATGCGCTTTTCCGTAGAATGCGCCTTTCCTCACCTGGGCAAACGTCGGGCCGCCTCACGGAAAAGCGCACTCTGGCCTGATCGACTCATGCAAAGGCGCACTCTGCGATCCCCAGGTCGCGCAGAATGCGCCTTTCCGTCACGCTGCGGCGCCCCGGGGGTGTGGGGCAACCCCCCGCCAGGCTGCGGGGCACTATGGAGAATGCCTCAACTGGGCAAATGCGCTCGGGCAACCACCCGCCAGCCTGCGGGGCGGGTTGCGCGAGTGTCCGCAGATCTCGGTTCGGAGTCTAACCTCACGGAAGGGCGCACTCTGCCCGACCGGCGGGCTCCAGAATGCGCTTTTCCGTCACGACGCGACCGCAGAATGCGCCTTTCCGTAGAATGCGCCTTTCCTCACCTGGGCAAACGTGGCGCCGCCTCACGGAAAAGCGCACTCTGCGTGTGTTGGCGCACGCCTAAAGGCTCTCGTCCTTGTCTCCCGTCCTTGCGAAGTGAGTGATTCACACACTTCGCGAGAGCGTTGTGAGTGATTCACACACTTCTAGAGTACTTTCAACAAGTCGCTGAGCTGCGCATATGTAGTTTTATTGACTCGATGCACGACAGATTCCGACGAAAAATCACTCACTTCGCGAAGATGAAGTGAGTGATCCACTCACTTCGCGCGATCCTGCGCCCACGAGCCGTCCACGTCCGTTCCTAACGAACCCTACTACTGGATCTGGGACACCATCGTCATGTTGGTCGAGGTGATGTAGTCTCCCTGTGAGGGCGAGGTCTGCGGGTCGCCGGCGGTGATGACCACGAGGTCGCCAGTTTTGACCAGGCCATGCTCCTTGGCGACGGTCAGTGCGTTGTAGCAGGTTGCGGAGAGGGACCCCTGCTCCGTAGTCTTGTACGCCCGGACGCCCCACTGGAAGCAGGTCTTGCGGATGGCGTGGTTCGAGGGAGACATCGCGTATATCGGCAGCTTCGGACGGAAATTGGAGATCAGGCGGGCAGTACGGCCCGAGTGAGTCGGGCAGATAATGCACGTAGCGTCCACGCGGTTCGATATCTCGACGGCTGCCGCACCGATGGCAGAGTTCACATTCTTGATACCGCCACGGTCGTGGTAGTCTCGGCTCTTGGTGAGGTACCTCTCGGTGTCCTCGGCGATGGAGGCCATCATCCTGACGGCTTCGACGGGATACTTGCCTGCTGCGGTCTCGCCAGAGAGCATGATGCAGTCGGTTCCGTCGTAGATGGCGTTGGCGACGTCGGCGACCTCGGCACGGGTTGGGCGCGGATTGTGGATCATGGAGTCGAGCATCTGCGTGGCCGTGATAACAGGCTTATAGTTAATATTGCACTTTCTGATGATGGTCTTCTGGATGTGAGGAACCTCAGCAGGTGGGATCTCAACGCCCAAGTCACCGCGAGCGACCATAATGCCGTCGGAGTGCTCCAGGATCTCGTCGAAGTTCTTGACGCCCATGGCGCTCTCGATCTTGGGCAGGATGTAGACGCTGCGCATGCCGCTCTCAGCGCAGAGATGGCGAATCTCGTCGACGGCTGTGCCGTTGCGGATGAAGGACGCGGCGATCGCGTCGATGCCCAGCTCGCAGCCAAACATGATGTCAGCCTTGTCCTGCTCGGTGACGGAGGGCAGGCTGATCTCGACGTTAGGGATGTTGACACCCTTCTTCTCGCCGAGCTCGCCACCGTTGATGATGTTGCAGTGCATGTCGTTGCCTTCGACATGGTCGACCTCAAGACCAATGAGCCCATCGTCGATCAGCAGGATCGAACCCTTCTCGACCTCCTGGGGCAGGAGCTTGTAGTCAAGGGAAAAGCGCTCAGCCGTACCTGCCACGCCGTCGTCTGTCGTGACGACGGTCTTTGCCCCGGTCTCAAGCGTGACTTTCTGGTGGTTCAAAAGCTCGCCGGTCCTGACCTCGGGACCCTTGGTATCGAGCATGATGGCGACGGGCAGTGCGAGCTCGGCGGAGATGCGGCGCACGCGCTCGATATTGTTGCGGTGGTAGTCATGGCTGCCATGGCTGAAGTTGAAGCGGGCGACGTTCATACCGCCCTCGATGAGACCCCTCAGGACCTCGTCACTCTCGGTGGCGGGTCCCATTGTGCAAACGATCTTGGTCCTCTTGTTAGTCATGGTCGAGGACTCCTCTCTACTCTTTGAAATGGCTGGACCGAAGGCCAGCCAGGTGATGTCAAAGCTCTGTTGTCACTGGTCGCATGGCTCTCGTTGGCTGTGTGCCACGCGTATGCCTACACTCTATGCCCACAAGTGTCATTTGTCTAGCAGACGACGCTGCGCTCGATGAAATCCTTGCCGTTTGCATATGCCTCGGCGTTGTCCAGCGTGATACGGGCAATCTGACCGAGCGCCTCATGGGTGAAGAACGCTTGGTGAGAGGTCATGACGACGTTGGGGAAGGAGCAGAGACGCGCCGTGATGGAGGATCCCAGGATCTGGTTCTCGCGATCCTGATAGACGTTGGCGTTCTCCTCCTCGTAGACGTCGAGGCCCACGGCACCGATCTTGCCCGACCTGATGCCCCGGATGAGGGCGTCGGAGTCTACGAGGGCGCCGCGCGCGCTGTTGACGAGAATCACGCCGTCCTTCATCTTTGCGATGGACTCGTCGTCGATCAGGTGGTAGCTCTCCTTGTTGAGGAAGGCGTGCAGACTGATGAGGTCGGAGTTGGCATACAGGGTGTCGTAGTCCACGTACTCGTCCACGACATGCTCCTCGTCGACGAGCTTTTGGTTGGGGTACAGGTCAGAGCCCAGGACCTTCATGCCAAAGCCCTTGCAGATGCGGCAGAGCGCGGCACCTATGCGGCCTGTGCCAAGAATGCCTGCGGTCTTGCCGTGCAGGGTGACGCCCACGAGGCCCTCGAGCGAGAAGTCGTTCTCGCGGACGCGGATGTAACCCTTGTGGATGCGACGATTGGCGCACAGGGCCAGACCCATCGCATGCTCGGCGATAGCCTCGGGCGAGTAGGCGGGGACGCGGGTGACCCTCATGCCGACGGACTTGGCAAAGTCGACGTTGACGGCGTCGAAGCCAGCGCAGCGCATGAGAACGAGCTCGACGCCTAGGCCGCGCAGAACCTCGAGGGTCATGGCGGAGATGTCAGAGTTCACAAAGCCGCAGACGGCCTTGTATCCCTGCGCGAGGGTCGCGGTGAGCGGGGTGAGGTTTGTCTCTGTAAAGTTAACCTGGAGGTCAGGGTAGTCCTTGAGCTCCTTCTCGAACGAGATCTTGTCATAGCTCTTTGTGCCGAAAACGAGGATCTTCATGAGACGTCCCTCCAAAAAGACGTTGACGTATGACACGCTTAACTGCATTTTAGCGCAGGCATGAGGGGTCGGAGTCGCTTTTTTGGTAGGCGTCTCGTATTTTGTGCCGGGCGGCCGCGCTCTCCCGTTCTCCTTCCTGAGGTGGCGCATGGTGTGGGTCTGCAGGAGGGCTTGGTCGAGCACCTCACGAATCGCAACGCTCCCCGACGTGACGACGATGGCGTTGAGGCCCGCTGGAGGGCTCGACCGTGCTGACTGGGCGAAGCAGCTGTGATTTCGTACGGGGCGCGGTGCGAGCGCGGGCGCAAATCCGATACTATAGCAGGAGCGTTATGCAGCGCGCCCGGCACGGCAGCCTTGGTAGGCCCTCGCCCCTCCTGGGGACACGTACGTGGGCATCAATCTGTCGGGCGTGACGAGACTCTATGGCGGCAAGCCAGCCGCACGGCCCAGGAGGGAAGATGAGAGAGTATCTGATACCAGCTGATGACGTACTCAAGGAGTGCGGAAGCGACGGTGCGCGAGGTCTCGACGCGGCCGTCTTCGAGGAGCGTCTTGAGCAAAATGGTCCGAACAGGCTTAAGGAGGCCGAGAGGACCCCGCTCTGGATCCGCTTCTTCCAGCAGATGGCCGACCCCATGGTGATCATGCTGATCGTGGCTGCGGTCATCTCGGCCGTGACGAGTATCGCCCAGGGCGAGGCGGACTTCGCTGATGTGATCATCATCATGTTCGTTGTCGTGCTGAACTCGATCCTCGGCGTCGTTCAGGAGGAGAAGTCCGAGGAGGCGCTCGCGGCGCTGCAGGAGATGGCTGCGGCAACGAGCAAGGTCATCAGAGGCGGCGAGCAGCTCAGTGTGCCTTCCTCCGAGATTGTCGTGGGAGACATCGTGGTCCTTGAGGCCGGTGACTCCGTGCCTGTCGACTGTCGCATCCTTGAGAGTGCGAGCATGAAGGTCGAGGAGGCGGCCCTCACCGGCGAGTCCGTGCCCGTGACCAAGCATGCCGACGTGATCGAGCTCGCCGAGGGGGCAGACGACGTTCCTCTCGGCGATCGCAAGAACATGTGCTACATGGGCTCCACCGTCGTCTTCGGCCATGGACGTGTCGTCGTGGTCGCCTGCGGTATGGATACCGAGATGGGCAAGATCGCCGACGCCATCTCGCGGACCGAAGACGAGCAGACACCGCTTCAGGTCAAGCTCGACGAGCTCTCGAAGGCGATGACCGTCCTGGTTATCGCCATCTCCGTGGTCATCTTCCTCACGGGCTTCATCAAGTACGGCCTTGGCTTCCTCTCCAACGTTAGCCACGTGCTTGACACCTTCATGATCGCCGTGTCGGTCGCCGTCGCGGCCATTCCGGAGGGCCTCGTTGCGGTCGTGACGATCGTGCTCTCCATGGGCGTCACCAAGATGAGCCAGCGCCATGCCATCATCCGCAAGCTCTCGGCCGTGGAGACACTGGGATGTACGCAGATCATCTGCTCGGACAAGACGGGCACGCTCACGCAGAACAAGATGACCGTCGTCGAGCACGCGACCGAGAACCTCAGCGCCCACGTGCGCAGCATGGCCCTTGCCTCCGACGCGAAGTGGGACGCCGCAGATGGCGTCGCGAAGGGTGAGCCCACCGAGGCCGCCCTCGTCACCGATGCCGCCAAGATGGGCTTTACCACGGCCCACCTCGACGAGAGCCGCCCGCGCATAGGCGAGGCGCCCTTCGACTCCACACGCAAGATGATGTCCGTCGTCGTGCGTGGCAAGGGTTCGATCATGCAGCATACCAAGGGTGGCCCCGATGTCGTGCTCGCGCGCTGCACCACCTACCTCTCCGAGACCGGCATCGTCCCCATGACCGATGAGCTGCGTTCGGAGATCATGGAGCAGAACAAGGCCATGGCCGACAAGGCGCTGCGCGTCATGGCCTCCGCACGCCGTGACTGGGGAGCGGACGGACCTGAGAGCTATGATCCCTCCTACCTCGAGCACGACCTCACCTTCGTGGGCCTCTCGGGTATGATCGATCCCGTCCGTCCCGAGGTGAGGGCGGCCGTCGAGGAGGCCCACTCAGCTGGCATCCGCGTCGTCATGATCACGGGCGACCACATCGACACCGCTGTCGCCATCGCCAAGGAGCTCAGCATCATCGAGCGTAGGGGCCAGGCCATCACCGGTGCGGAGCTTGACCGGGTCTCTGACGAGGAGCTGGCAGACACGATCGGCAACTACGGCGTCTATGCCCGCGTTCAGCCCGAGCATAAGGTCCGCATCGTCGACGCGTGGAAGGCTCAGGGTAAGGTCGTCGGCATGACGGGCGACGGTGTGAACGATGCGCCCTCGATCAAGCGGGCGGACATCGGCATTGGCATGGGCATCACAGGTACCGACGTCACCAAGAACGTCGCCGACATGGTGCTCGCCGACGACAACTTCGCCACCATCATTGGCGCAGTCGAAGAGGGTAGGCGCATCTACGACAACATCCGCAAGTGCATACAGTTTCTGCTCTCGTCCAATCTCGCCGAAGTCATTTCGGTCTTCGTCGCATCTCTCGTCGGCTTTACGATACTGGAACCCACACACCTGCTCTGGATCAACCTCATCACCGACTCGCTGCCTGCGCTCGCGATGGCTACGGAGGCCGCCGAACCCAACATCATGGGGCGCAAGCCCCGTGACGCGAAGGATGGCATCTTCTCGGGTGGCCTTGGCGTTGACACGCTGGTGCAGGGGGTCGTGATCTCGGTGCTCACCTTGGTCAGCTACTTCATCGGGCATTGGTACGAGTACCATACCCTTGACATCGGCCAGGTCCTGCAGGATCCATCGGCTGGCGTGAAGGGCATGACGATGGCTTTCCTCACGCTCTCCATGGTCGAGATGTTCCACTCGCTCAACATGCGCAGTCGCCGCGCGTCGCTCTTTACGCTCAAGGGACAGAACAAGTGGCTGTGGGGCGCCTTTGTCGTGGCGCTGCTCCTGACCTATCTGGCCATCGAGACACCCCTTTCCGTTGCGTTCCACTTCGCTGAGATAGACCTCACGCTATATGGCATCGCCATGGGGCTTGCCCTCCTCATCATCCCTATCGTCGAGATCGAGAAGGCCGTCATGCGCGCCATTGACAGGGGCAGGGAGTAGAAAGGCAGGGGGCCTCGTGTCCAAGCGCAAGCGCAGCGCCACGGGTGGGAGACGCCAGGGCCCCGGTGGGGCCAGGGATGTTCTGTTGGCGCTTCCATCCCTGCGTGACCTGCCCGTCTGGGGCGACCTCTCTCCCAGCGAGAGGCAGCGCGCCGACTTCACGAGGATGTGCGAGACCCTCGCCTCGACAGGGGACGTGAAGCGAGAGGAGCTCTTCCTCGGCTGCGTCGTCTGTCTTGACAGGGGCTTTCCCGCAGTCCTCTTCGAGGGTGGGGTCGTGCGTGCCGAGTTTGCCGCGCAGCTCACCAAGAGTGGCTTCTCGCGCATCGCCGTTGGCGACTGGGTGTGTTTGCGCATTGTCCCAGAGCATGAGGTGGCACAGGCGGTGGGCATCGTATTGAGGGAGAACGACATCGCCAGATGGCGCGGTGGCTCGCGTGGCGAGAGGCAGACCCTTGCCGCCAACGTCGACTTGGTGCTCGTCGTGCAATCTTTGGGTGGCGGCGATGGCGGCGCGGGCCTTGCTCGCATCGCTCGCTCGGCGCTTGTCGCCGCAGACTGTCACGCACGCATCGCGGTCGTGCTCACCAAGGCCGACCGCCTCGACGTGGAAGGGATCGTCCGCGCGGTCGCAGGGGTGCGGGAGCTCTTGGGAGATGGCGTGCCCGTGGTGGTGACGTCAGCTGCCGACGTCGCCCGTGAGTGCGAGTCACGTGGCGGGGCGGTGCGGGCGCTCGGAGCTTCCTGGGGTCTCGACGGCGTTCGTGAGCTGGTGCCCAAGGGGACGGTGTCCATCGTGTTGGGCGAGTCCGGTGCAGGGAAGTCGACGGTCCTGAACAGGATCCTCGGGTATGACGTCCTCAAGACGGGGGCGGTGCGTGGCCGTGACGGGGCCGGTCGCCACACCACGGTGGCGAGGCGCATGGTACGCCTACCGGGCGGTGGCGTCATCGTGGATGAGCCGGGGCTCAGGAGCCTGCCACTCGTCGGTCACGAGCGTGGGCTGGCTGCTCTCTTTCCCGAGGTGGCCCGCGTTGCCCAAGAGTGCCGCTTTCGTGACTGCACGCACACGCATGAGCCGGGATGCGCCGTGCGCCGTGCGCTTTTTGACAAAACGTGCGAAAAGGCGAGGGTTGATGCGTGGGTCGCGCTCGCCGCAGAGATGAGGACGGGCGCTAGCTCGCTCGATCCCGACGTGGTGTTGTGATTTTTTCCCTACCCCTTGAATGTTGATGGCGCTCCGAGCTGCGGCGGGGCGCCTTTTTGTTAGGCAAGCGCTATCTGCGGGCCAGTCGCCGGCAAGCAAGAAAAAGAATCTGGGCAGTTCAGAGGCCCATTCTCCCCGACAATCCTATCAAGCGCAGGAGTTCCTCACACAGAGGGGGCCGCGCGGGAGGGTGGAGCCCATGACGAGGGGAGAGGGATGACACTCAGGTTCAGGCTCATATTCGCGACGGCATGCGCCGTTCTCGCGATCATGTTGGGGGCGGCGTACTCGGACAAGGTCAAGGCAGACGTGGAGCGGCAAAGGAGTGACGCCATCGCCCGCTATGGAGGCGAGGTCGTGGGCGTCGTCGTCACCAAAGACGGTCTCAGGCCGGGTGACGTGGTCGAGGCCTCCGACGTTGGTATGCGTGACTGGGTAGCCGAGCTCGTTCCCGAGGGAGCACTCACGGGACTCAACGACGCCGTGGGCAGGGAGGTCACCTGTCCAGTGGCACGAAACTCCATCATGACCCAGACCTGCTTCGAGAGTGAGTCGGAGCTTGCCGAGGTCCCTGCGGGGTTCGTGGGTGTGAGCATTCCCTTCTCCGACAAGCTGGGCGTCTCCCGCAACGTCGCGAGGGGCGCGAAGCTCATTGCCTACGCGGTCGATAAGGACGGCTCGAAGCAGATCGGCACGGGGATAGAGGTGCTCTCCAGCTCGGCCGCGACTGCGAGTGCCACATCTGCCGCCCAGATCGTGGTGGCAGTCAGGGCGTCCGATGTCGAGAGGGTGCTCTCTGCCAGCAACATCGGCACCCTCAAGTTCGTCGTCCCCGCAGATGACGTGGATGCCAAGGACGTGGGCGCAGGACCCAACGCGGGTGCACCTCCCCAGGCCCCGCAGGTCGTAGTGGGTGAGGGAGGGGCTGCTGCCCCCGAGGCAGGGACGCCGTAAGGAGGCAAGCGTGATGGGACGCAGGACAGGGATGGGAAAGACAATGGGCGAGAACATAAACGGTACGTGTGACCTGTGGTTGGGCTATACGAGCAAGAGGACGCGTAGGGACTTGATTAGGGCGCTGAGGTTGGTCGCACCCCACGCTGCGCTGAGTTTCTTGGGCAGTGCGAAAGAGCTGCGTGACGCCTTTCTGGACGAGGAACCGGGCACGGTCGGCGCGATGGTCGGTCTCAGTGAGCGAGGCGTCTCGGACGTGAACCTTGCGGCGGCCATCGCGAGGGACGGTCGAGCGGCACAGGTCGCCCTTGTGTCGAGAGGTGCATCAGGATCGCTCAGGTCTCGTGCCGCGCGTGCCGGTGTCACCCAGGTCATTGACATACAGGATGCATCCCTCCCATCTTACGGCCCCTCCCAGGGCTTGGGACAATCTGCTGAAGTGACCAGGGAGAAAAGCGAACAGGTCGAGGATCGGACACGTAGGCAGGGGAGGGGACGACAAACAAGGCGAAAGCCGAAGGCCCTTGCTGCGGCATCGAGCCCTGCAGGGAAGCATGCGCAGGGATCAGTCCGTGTGACAGCTGATGCCGGAGTGCCTGTGGCTGATACCTCTGCGGCGGGGGCCGCCTCTGTTGATGACGTCCAAAACGCCGAGGGGAGAGCCGCTTGTGAGGACGATCTCGCCACTCATGATGACACGTCACCTCTAATCACCTTTGTCTCGGGTCGCGGGGGCGTCGGCAAGACGACACTCGTCGCCACCTGTGCCGTGCGGGCAGCCTCCTGGGGCATGAGCGTCGCCGTCGTGGACCTCGACCTCTCATGCGGCAACCTTTTCTCCTGCTTCGGGGCATCGCACGGCGTGGACCTCACTCGGCTTGCACAAGAGGGCATGACGGCGGAGCGTATGGGCAGGTCGAGCATACGGCTCGCAAAAAACGTGCTCCTCTGGGGTCCCTGCGAGAGGCCCGAGGACGCCGAGGTCTTCATGCCACATGTGGGAGAGCTCCTCGACTATCTGCAGAGTCGCTTCGGGTTGGTGCTGGTTGACAGCTCAACGACATTCAACGAGGCCGTGGCGCGCGCCGCCCAGGCGGCGGACCGCCTCGTGCTCGTGAGCGGTCAGGAGGCGGGTGCCCTCGCGTCGCTCGCAAGGACAAGCGCCTTGGCTGTACGCCTGGGCGTGGCGCGGACGCGCATCGTGCGCGTCGAGAGCTCAGCAAACCTCAGGGTCACGCCGCCCGCGCTACTCGGAAGGGCCGAGATCGGTCTCGAGGGGGCACGGCTCTTCAGGGTCGCGGACGGTGGAGATGACGTGCGGGACCTGATCGGATCAGGTGCGGTCGCGTCGCTCGCGCTGGAGGAGGGGGAGTTTAGCGACTCAACGGGGTTGTTTCTAGCTCAGCTCCTCTCGGAGTTGGGGAGACTTCCGGACTCGGATGCGGCACGACAAGATCTGCAGGCCAAGGTGGGCCGCAAGAGATTCTCTCTCTTCGGACTCAGGAAGGAGGCGTAGCGGTGTCGTTGCTGGAACTGGTCAGGGAGCAGGAGTCGCAGGTTGAGGGCGGCACCATGGTCGCTCTGCGCAGGCCTTCTGAGGAGGATGCGACCGAGCGCCTCAAGGGAGATCTCGTTGAGCGCCTCGGTCTTGGTGTGGTCGCTCAGTTCGCTGCGGGTTCTGACATCTCGCGTGCCCGCAGAGAACTGTCTGTGACCTGCCGCGCGATCCTCAATACGGCTGCCTATGCCGACGTTGCCCTCGATGACAGGGAGAGGCTGGTTAGGAGGACTCTCGATGACATATGTGGTCTCGGTCCTTTGCAAGAGCTCCTCGAGGACGAGGAGGTAAGCGAGGTCGTGGTCAACGGCACACGTGGTCTCTTCTTCGAGAAGCACGGGCGCCTACAGGCGGCACAGGCGGTGTTCGAGTCGGACGAGCAGATCCTCATGATCATCGACCGCATACTCGCTCCTCTGGGTCGGCGTCTCGACAGGGCGAGTCCCATCGTGAACGCTCGTCTCGCGAACGGGGATCGCGTGAACGCAGTGGCGGCGCCAGTTTCGGTGGACGGGCCAGCGGTGACCATCCGCAAGTTCTCGAACCGCATCTCATCCTTGGAGAGACTCGTAAGCCTCGGGTCGCTTCCCGAGTGGTATGCCCGGCTCCTCTCGCTCGCCGTGCGGATGCGCGAGGACATCGCCGTCGCGGGGGGCACGGGTTCGGGCAAGACGACGCTCTTGAATGCGCTCTCATGCGAGATAGGCCTCGAGGAGCGCATCGTGACCATCGAGGATTCGGCTGAGCTGCGCTTTGACCGGCATCCCGACGTCGTGAGGCTCGAGGCAAGGGACTCCTCCATAGAGGGGACGGGTGAGGTGACCATACGCGATCTCGTCAAGAACGCCCTGCGTATGCGACCCGACCGCATCATCGTCGGGGAATGTCGCTCCGAGGAGACCATCGACATGCTCCAGGCGATGAACACGGGTCACGATGGCTCGCTGACGACGCTCCATGCGGGCACGCCCAAGGAGGCGATCCTGCGCCTTGTGCTCATGGCCCGCTTTGGGATGGACCTCCCGACAGAGGTCATCGAGGCCCAGATCGCGACAGCGCTCGATCTTCTGGTGATGAGCCATCGCATGAGCGACGGTCTGCGCTTCATCGGGTCTCTGAGCGAGGTCAGTCTGGGTGAGGACGATGGCGTGAGGCTCGTTGAATGCGTCCGTTTTGACGAGCTCGAGCGTAACTGGAAGCTCGTCCGTGAGCCTCGGTTTGTGGACGCGGCCCTGAGGGCGGGCATGGTGGGCGAGCAGGAGGTGAGGTCATGGAGATCCCGTTTTCCGTAGGTCTCGGCATGTTGGCGTGGGTGTGCTGCTTTGTTCAACTTAACGGAGGGGATCGGCAGGTATTCAGTGTCCTGAGGGGACGCCTGCGACTTGCGCGCGAACTAAACAAGCTGCTGTGGGCGCTTTCCAAGACGGTGCCGGTAGGTCGGCTCCTTACGCTCGACTCCTGGAGGCATGCGTCAGACGCGCTGGCGCGACGGCTCCAGGGCAAGAGCATCCTGCTCGTGCGCGAGCAGGCCTGCGCCCTGATCTTGCTGGTTGCGATGCTTCTGATGCTCATGCTTCACAGCGTGGTCGCCACGCTTGTCATCGCGACCACTCTTGGTGTCGGCATCCCGGCTTGGCATGCGTCTTGCCTGCGTCGAGACGGACAGGACCTTCTGCGAGAGATGCCCAACGTATTCCGCACGCTCGCCATGGCCTTAGGTTCCGGAGAGACGCTCTCTCAGGCCATCGGCTACGCGGGGACGCACGCGGGCGGCGTCGCGGGCGCCGCGTTCTCGCGGGCGAGCCTGCGCTTGAGCTGCGGGGCATCAGTGAGCGAGGCGATCGACAGGCTCTGCGAGGAGCTCGATGCCCCGGGTGTTGGGCTGCTCTGCACGGCGCTCGTCATATCTCAGCGTACGGGCAGTCCCCTCAAGGGTCTCCTCGAGCACTCGGCACGTCTGATCGAGCGGCAGAGCGAGTTCGAGCGCATGCTCGCGGTGAAGACGGCGCAGGTAAGGCTCTCGGTACGTGTCGTCTCTGCCATACCTGCTCTCCTTGTCGTGGGGCTGTCGGCGCTCTCGGTTGACTTCAGGAACGGGATCATGACCCCTGCGGGAACGTTCAGCCTGGTTGTGGCGACGATCTTGGATGTGCTTGCGATGGCGATCATCAAACGGCAGATGGGAGGAATTCTCGAATGAGCGATCTTACAGCTCTCTTTGTGCTCTCGCTCGGCGTTGTGGCTTGGCTTGCCTCGTTCGTCCTTGTCGCCTTGGGTCGATCTGGCTCACCTCCGTCTTCTGCAGCGAGCACCTCCTTCAGGGAGGCGCTGGAGGCCGTCTGTGCCGAGCTGCGAAGCCTGCCGCTTTTGAGGGACCTGATCATACAGTCCGCACGGCGCAAGAGACGCACGTGCCTCCTGCGTGAGCTGCCGCAGCTTCTTGACATCGTGATGCTGGGGCTTCTCTCGGGCCTCTCGTTCGACGCCTCGCTCGAGCTCTACTGCGGACGCTTCGAGACCCAGACCGCAGCGCTCTTCAGGGAGGCACTGACGAGCTGGCGCATGGGCATGTGCAGTCGCGAGAAGGCGCTTGCGGACATGGCAGAGGAGTTTGACGTTGACGCGCTCAGGCGCTTCTCGTCGGCGGTCTCCCAGGCCCTGCACTTTGGCGCTCCGCTTGCGCTCGTCCTCGAGAGGCAGGCTGACGTGATCAGGCAAGAGCAGCGCAGCGACGTCGAGGAGGAGATAGAAAAAACACCTGTACGCATGATGGTCCCCTTAGGGACGATGGTCGTGCCGGCGATGCTCTTGGCGATTCTAGGACCACTTTTGGGAGCTTCCGTCAGGTTGGGGTAGTCAGGTGCCGGCGTATTGCCGGACGAGGAGGAAAGGAGAAGGGAAGATGGGCATGAGGCTGCGAGAGGTCATGGACTGGGTGCTTGGCATCATGGTCCTGGGGAGGAGCGAGCGTGGTCAGGGAACGACGGAGTACGCGATTCTCGTCGGTGTCCTCGTCGTGATCGCGGTACTCTCCATCATCGCCTTCAGGGGCAAGATTCAGGAGCTATGGGATGCGATTGCAGATGGCATCGGATCACTCTAGGCGTATGGTGCGCCATCGCCATCTGGGTGGGAAGAGCCACGGTCGCGCTGCGGAGCGCGCGTTGGTTGCCCTCTCTCTTGTCGTGCTCCTCGTCTCGACTTGGGGGGTGAGCGGTCGTTCGACTGAAAGCCGTGGCCTTCCACCGGTGTCGCTGCCGTCTGCGTCCTTTGAGGGCGGAAATGCCAGTTGCCTGAGCGAGGGGATGTCCTTTTCAGGCGACATGACCGCAGGAGGGGACGGGACAAGAAGCTGGGAGAGCGAGCGGCCGCTCACCGAGGAGGCGCAAACAATACTTGTCGGCTATCGGCAGAGGAACGATTGCGTACTTGTGCGTGCGGGCTACGTCGATCTTGTTGGGCAGGCCTGGAGCTGTGTCATTCAGGGGGATGGCTGGGTGGACATATGCGTGGTGCGGGAGACGGACGTGGGGAGTTCAAAGGTGAGCGTGAGTAGGATCGAGAATTCGATGTGGGAGGAGAGTCTGAATGCTGAGGGAGCGTATGGGTAGGGAGAGCGGACAGGCTACGGTCGAGTACGGACTGGTACTTTTTGCCTTTCTAGCTTCGATCGTGGCACTTGGTGCGCTGTGGCACTGGATGGCTGGTGGGGAACTGCTTGCGGGAGCAGTCAGGGCGGCTTCGCACAGCTGGGGAGAGGGTGGGGCTCTTGGTATGTCTCAGGACGTCCTTCTGTACTAGCTGCTGCGGTAACCAACGTTGCACCCTTTGCCCGCGCCATCTATCGGAGCATGGGCAGGCGAGCGTCGAGGCTGCATTCCTGCTTCCGGCGACCATGCTCCTCTTGGCCCTGCTCATCGAGCCCGCGTGTATGGGATATACCCTTGCCGTGATGCGTGCGAGTGCGGCCGAGACGGCGCGGGTCGCGGCCACCGACTATGACGGGGACTTTGCCGACTGCGCCGACTTTGCGAAGAGGAGGCTCAGGGCCATCCCGGAGGTCTCGATCTTTCACGTGGGTGGTGAGGATGACTGGGAGGTCCAGATTGTCCGTGACGAGCGAAGCGTGCACGTGAGCATACGAGGGCACGTCCGTCCCCTGCCGCTTGTGGGGGTGCTCGCCTCGGCGTTTAGGAGTGCGGATGGGCGAGGTGTGATCCTTGAGGCGAGCTTTTCCGAGAAGCTGCGTGCAGATTGGGTCGGAGGTACCTATGATACTTGGCAGGAAATGTGGGGCTGACGGACGCGGAGCAGTCCGTATTTTCTCGGGGATTTCCACGTTTGTCGGGGATGATGGGGGCTATACCACTATCACGGTGGCCGTAGCCCTGCTCGTGAGCTTGGCGCTGGTGTTCTCAACGGCCTCGGTCGTCTGGACGAGCGAGAGATCCGCAGACGTCCAGACGGTTGCGGACTCTGCGGCGATGTCGGGTGCGAACGTCGTTGCCGCCTACTCGACCATCGCTCAGGTTCTCGACGCCTGCGTGCTCAGCATGGGGATCCTTGGGACGTCAATCTTGGGTGCGGGCATGGTCCTGGCGGCCATTCCCGTTGTGCAGGGGATGGCTCCGGAAGTCATTGACGCGGGACGTCAGATACTCTCGGCGCGGAGGGATTTCGCGAAATCTGCGGCCGAGGGTCTCAAGAGGCTCGAGGGGGCGATTCCCGCGCTCGTCGCGGCCAACGCAGCCTCATGCGCCTCTGCCAACTCGTGCGAAGGCGTGAATTACGTTGGGTTTGCCATCCCGCTGCCTATGGAGAGCGAGTCTGAGTTCTTCCAGATCGATGAGGTGGATGACGAGGAGCTGGGTGAGCGTGCCGAAGAGCTCAGGCAGGCGAGCGCCAAGAAGGAAGGGGATGACCGTCGCGCCCGCGACGCCAAGGAGAAGGCTTGGCGGGCCGACACGATCGACAGCCCCTTGTGTATGAGGAGTCGTGCCGAGAAGCTCGCGGGCCTCTCGACCGTTCAAAACCCTCACTATCCCAGCGTGGACGAATGGCACTTCGAGTACGCTCGCGTCCGTGCCCAAAACTACTACCTGAGGCGTTGGCAGACGGAGCCTGCCGCAGGCTCGAGTGCCAAGGAGCTTCAGCGTTCGTGCGCGAGGAAGGTGTTCTATCGCTATGCGTATGAGCACATCTCAAGCGCACGGTGTATAGAGGGTGAGAGCGTCTCAATCGACCTTCCTGATCTTCCCCACACGGCGAAGATGGTCAGGGAATCGTCGCTCTATGTCGATTCGACATGGCCCTGTACCGTCGAGGGCGGTGTCAGGACTCTCCACTGCTCCCCCACCTGTCCCGGTGCGAGAGGTCGGGAGGCGGGCAGTGCCTCGTTGTCCGACATCGAGTCAGGAGCGGTCAAGCGCTGCGATGAGTGTGGGATGGACACCGTCGCGATGGGAAACGTCGCGAACGCCTCGACGAACATCAACAACGGCTTCGAGCACTACTGGCGCATCGTTGTCGAGGCCTCGCGTGAGTATGAGAGAGCCTGTGAGGATGGGCGAGATGCCGAGCGCGAGATGAAGGAGAAGGCCGATGAGGGCGAGTCGGCCTTTGAGAGGGCTATGGCCCTGCTTGCGGTAAGGAGGCCACGGCTCAGGCCACCTGGTGCCTATGGTTGTGTCGCTATTGTGAGGCGAGCCGAGACAAATGTGCCCGAAAAACTCGTGGGGTCCTTCGTTCAGGGTGACACCCGACTTCCGGCGGGTATGGCCATCTCTGCTGCGACGCTGGCTCCAGACGAGGGAACCGATGGACATAACGTGCTCTCAAGCGTGTTTGAGGGTCTTGGCAGGGATGACCGGCCCATCGTTATCTCGTTTCTGGGAAACATTACCCAGTTATGGGGGAGGTTGCTTGTGGCCTATGGGTCTGGGCATGAGAGCGTCTCTTCCTCTGTGAGAGAGCTTTTGGGCAGGATCGATGGTGTGGCCGGCAGTCAGTTCGCTTCTGGTCTCGGAAGGAGGCTTGGATCGATCGTAGAGGCCGTGGGATTTGAGCCAGCGGACATGAGGCTCAGAAAGCCCGTGCTGGTCAACAGCCAGACAGTCCTTGACAGGGCGGGGCTTTGGCGAGGTAGCGAGGTGAGGGAGCTCGTGGCGTCGCTTCCCGCAGACTCACAGGGTCAGGCGATGATAGGCATCGAGCAGGTACGGCAGAGGTTCGGGGGCAAGGAGCTCACAATTGCCGAGCTACCCGTCCCAGGTACTACCATAAGGATACCGCTCACGGTAAGACTGGAAGATCTCATGGGGGTGGGCTAGTGGCCCGTGCGCCGGCGAGAAAAGACAGCGGTCAGATGACCGTCGAGCTTGCCGTGTTAACCCCCGTGGTCATTGCCGTCGCGCTCATCGTGTTCAATCTGGTGCGCTTCATGAGTCTCTGTGCGAGCTTTGACAGGATCTCGCTCGATGCGGTCGTGGCCCATGGCATCGCCCCGGCTGGTGAGCAGAGTCGTGTTGCGGCAGTCGATGAGGTGAGGGCCTGCATAGAGCAGGCGATGGGAAGCGATCTGATCGAGGTGGAGGTCGTTGCCCATGACGTGGATGCGAGGGCGGATACAAGAGGCGGGCAGGAGCTCAAGTTCCCCGTGTCTCCCCTGTTTACGAGCTTTAGCTGCACGTTGATCTATCACCCCTGGCCACGCATCGGGAGTCTGGCCGGCGTGAGCTTGGGGACACCCGTGACGCTCGTGCACGAGAGAACGCTTGTGGTGGACAGGTTTAGGGCTGGTGTGGTGGTCTGACGTGTCGAGAAGTTGCCTGCGAATGGTGAGTCGATAGGCGTTGGCCCTGCGGGCTGGGGGCAGACATTGCCTGGGCGTGCGCGACTTGTGGCACCGACGCAGGGCCAGTCCTGCGGCGGCGTCTTGGCGTTTGAGGGAGGAGCTGAGGATGAAGACAGTGTGGAACTATGGGACGGCTGGACAGAGCTGGAGAGAGGAGGATCGGCATGACGCGCCCCGCGTATCTGGGGGAAGGCATGCGAGGGGACAGCATCTTGAGGATGGCTCACTGCTTGTTACGTCGAGGGCCCTCGACCTAAGGCACAGCGAGGATGCTGGCAATCATGCGGTCCCTTCCCCCGGACCCGATGAATATGCGCTTGCCAGTCTCAACGGCTGCCAGCACACCAAGACCTGCCCACGCTGTGGGGCGGAACTCTTCATTGACATGGACGTCTGCTACGAGTGTCTCTATGACTTCTCGAGGGAGAAGTCAAGATCATCCGAAGCGTCTGCTGCTGGCGGCATGGACGAACCTGGGCGGCCAGTCGTATGGAACCAGGGCACCTGCCCGTTTGCCTTGGAGCTTTCAGCTGATCAGACGATTGGTCTGCCGGAAGATGGCCCTGGAGCCAAGACCCCAAAGGTTCCGAGCCTCAGGATCCGTTGCGCCGACATGGACGTGACGATTCCCCTTGGCCCAGGTGGTTTGCTCGTGGGCCGCTCACCCGATTGCGATGTGGTGCTCCACTCGGTGGCTGTGTCACGCAGACACGTTCGCTTCAGGTATAGGGGCAAACTCGCCGACATCGAGGATCTCGGGGCGACTAATCCCGCCATGCTGCGCGGCCGTGAGGTGACGGGAACGCAGCCTGTGGCAGTGGGGGAGACCGTGGACGTTTGTGGCGTCCTCTTCACCTTTCTGACCCCAGCGCTGTAGTGGACACCTGAGTGGGTGTTGGCCTTAGGCACTGGACAGAGAAGCGTGGTTTCCACCAAAGCTCCGATGGGCACAAAAAAGTCCCACACTCGCACCCGCGAGCGTGGGACCCTCTTCATCTGGTGGCGGGGAAGGGAATCGAACCCCTGACACGGGGATTTTCAGTCCCCTGCTCTACCAACTGAGCTACCCAGCCAAATTACTGAACAAACAGCCTATTTAGAATATCAAAGTCACGGCCAAAGTCAACGTCCTTCTCGGATTCTTTAGAAGGCACCTCCGCCGCCCCCATCGCCGAAGCCGCCGCCCCCACCGCCGGAGAAGCCGCCGCCCCCACCGCCGCCAGAGCTCATGGAGGAGGCAGCGAGGGAGGCTGTGCTCACGCTATGGGCATGGGCGACCGAACCAGAGAATGCGTTGACAGGCATATTCCTCGTGCCCCCATAGTAGTACCAGCCGTAGACCGGCGCGATCCTCGCGTCCTCAAGTATCTGTGGCATCGTAGTCTTGAGCTGCTTTATTACCTCATCTGCCACATCGAGAACCACGGCCATCACAAGGAGCTGGTTCCAGAGGACGACGTCGGTCGGCACGGCCTCGCCGAGGCGCGTGAAGTCTTTGAGCCACCGACGGAGTGCCTTGAGCTTTGCCTGCAGCTCGAGCGCCTCATCCGAGAGGCTGTTTAATTTTGATGCTATAGCACAGCTCCCCCGGGCTGCTACGGCGAGCACTGCCACGATGCCGAAGCCTACCGGTGTCGGGACGATCTCGACAATTGTGAAGCCTATCATGGCTATTGCGAGCAGGGTATTAAGAACCCCCAGACCGATGAGGGCATCCTTGCCCGTACCCCTTGTGTCATTGAAGAAGCCTCGAGAGATGCAGCTACCCTCTATGACCGACTCCCAGGCCTCATAGGCGCTCGAGTATTGCTCTGCATGCTCCTTTGCGATTGTCTCCACGCTGTTAAAGTAGAGCTCCTGATGGCTTCCCTCGTAAGGCGCGACCTTATCGAAGAGGAAGGTGAGCGTGGCGTAGTCAACTTTCCTCCTTTTCTCAGTCTCTTGGCTGATGTCTTGCTCCGTGCGTGTCAGACGATAGTCCTCGTCGGTTCGTTCGCCGCCCAAGAATCCCTGCTTAGTGGTCCTCACGAGATCAAGCTGGACGGCCCCGATGTCGGTAAGGCGCATGAGCGAGGCCGTGAGCTCCTTTCCGTGTGGCTTGCCATTACTCAGGAGGGCGCCCAGCACGGCAGGATGGTCGTCGCTCGGCACGTCACGGAAGTAGTCGTCATCGAACTGGGGTTTATGGGTCCTCTTGTACTTGCCCCAGCGGAACAGAGAGAAGGCTATCGATCCCAGTGCTACCAGGCACGCCAATGCCGGGGAGCCATAGCTAAAGACGATGGCCGCCCGTCGCTTGGCGTTTGCCTGGTCTGCCCAGCTCTGCTCCTCGGAGAGAATCGTCTGGAGCTTGCTCATGTTGATTGTCTGCGTGTCTGAGAGCCAGAAGGTGGGGAAGGTGATGCGTGCCTCGGCATACTCAGAACCTCCGACGCCGGGCAAGGTGTAGACGATATCGTTCCCATTGAAGCTGACGTTGCCGTCGAGGGGCCCATGCCCCCAGGCGCGGACGTTCTCCTCGGCGCTGACCATGGCGCCATCGGGTACGGGTAGGTGGATCGTGCAGGTCACGTTCTTGGACTCGACGTCCCAGCCGCTCGAGACGAACTTCCAGTACAGCTCCGAGGTGTCGGTGTAGCGTGCGGCAAGGTTTGTGTCGGTGTATGCGATGAAGAATTGTACCTTCTCGTCGATGTGCGGCGAGTAGAGCTTAACCTTGATGGCGTCCTTCTCCTGACTTATTGAGTAGGTGTTGGGGCTGCCGGAAGACGACTGCGTGAAAACGGTGAACCGGCCGTTCGCGATAATGCCGACGGTATCGATGCTTGTCTCGATCTGCCTGCCATCGTAGTCACCTGTGGGAATCTTCCAGTAGACACCGTTGTACGAGCCGTCGAAGTCGAACTCACGCGTCTCGCCCACACTGAGCGACCCGTCTGTGGCAATCGTGGCGTCTATGTCCACCCGATCGATGGAGTAGCTCCTCGCCAGGGCCCGCGACGGGAGCACGACGAGCGCAAGCGCGGCGATCGATGCGATCACAAGCATTGCGCGAACCCTGTGAAGAGTCATCGATGGTCCCGGGCGTGGCGTCATGGCATGCTCCTTTGAGATGCAAGGCGAGTATCCACGAGAGAATATACCAGAGCTGCTTGGTAAAGGACGTTGAGACTGGCGTGTGGTGGGCCAAGCAGGATGGGAAGGGTCCGTGGTACGAGAGACGCCCCGGTCGCGGGCGTGAGGCTCGTGCCAATGGAACTGGCGCGCCTACGCCTGGGCCATCTTATGCCATCGACCAAAATCTTCGAGTGGCCGTTGAGCTAACGGAACCTGACCTCGAAGCCGCGTTCGTCCGAGACGGGATCGATCTCTGCCTTCTCGTCTATGCGATAGTCGATGGGATAGCGGGCATATTGTGGTGGTCTGACGCGCCGAGCGGTTAGCTGCGAGCGGAAATGTTGCAGGCACTGGTCCTGCGGGCCGAGGGCAGACGTTGCCCGGATGTGTGCGGCTCATGACACCGATACGGGACCAGTCCTGCGACGGCAGCTTGGCGTTCGAGGGAGGAACTGAGGATGAAGACAGTGTGGAACTATGGGACGGCTGGACAGAGCTGGAGAGAGGAGGACAGAGACGACGCATCCCGCGCAACTGGGGGAAGGCATGTGAGGGGGCAGCATCTTGAGAATGGTCCTTCGCCTGTCACATCGAGGGCCCTCGACCCCCCATGCGATGGGGATGCTGGAAATCATGCGGCATCTCCTCCCGGACTCGATGGGTATGCACTTGACGGCTTTGACGGCCGCCAGCACACCAAGACCTGTCCGCGCTGTGGGGCAGAGCTCTTCATTGACATGAACGTCTGCTACGAGTGTCTCTATGACTTCTCGAGGGAGAAGCTGGGACTACCCGAAGCGTCTGCTGCCGATAGCCTGGATGATTCTGGGCGTTCGCTCGTATGGAACCAGGGCACCTGCCCGTTTGCCCTGGAGCTGTCAGCTGATCCGACGATCGGCCTGCCGGAGGATGGTCGGGGAGCCAAGGCCCCAATGGTCCCGAGCCTCAGGATCCGTTGCACCGATATGGATGTGACGATCCCCCTTGGCCCAGGCGGACTGCTCGTGGGCCGCTCGCCCGATTGCGATGTGGTGCTCCACTTGGTGGCAGTGTCGCGCAGGCACGTCCGCTTCAGGTATAGGGGCAAACTCGCCGACATCGAGGACCTCGGGGCGACTAATCCCGCCATGCTGCGCGGCCGTGAGGTGTCGGGAACGCAAGTAGTGGCAGTGGGGGAGACCGTGGACGTCTGTGGCGTCCTCTTCACCTTTCTGACCCCAGCGCCGTAGCGTGCGCACTCCGAGCAGGTGCTGTCCGTAGGCGCTGGGCAGAGGGACGTGGCATCCACCAAGGCCTTGATGGGCACAAAAAAGTCCCACACCCGCACCCGCGAGCGTGGGACCCTCTTCGTCTGGTGGCGGGGAAGGGAATCGAACCCCTGACACGGGGATTTTCAGTCCCCTGCTCTACCAACTGAGCTACCCAGCCTAAGTTGTGCACAAAAACAGCTTACCCGTAATTCCCGGCTCGAATTCTGACCACGCGTGATCCCGGCAGCAAAATCCCAAAGACAGCAGGTACATCAACATGTGTGGTTGACCGTGCGCGGCAGATGCCCTATAGCGTGGTAAGAATATTCTTACCACGCTATACCAGATAAGTACCCGCAGGTCAACCAGATAGGGTGCTCTACCTGCTGCTTTTCTAATTTTTGGTGTGAGATTCTGCGTGGTTAGAAATCTAGCCGGGAATTACGACTTACTTAGCATATCAAAGCCATGGCCAAAGTCAACGCCTTTCTCGGATTCTCTAGAAGGCACCTCCGCCGCCCCCGTCTCCGAAGCCGCCGCCCCCACCGCCGGAGAAGCCGCCGCCCCCACCTCCGCCAGAGCTCATGGAGGAGGCGGCCACGGCAGCCGTACTCACTTTGTGGGCACGGGCGATCGAGTCAGAGAATGTGCTGGCGGGCATGACCCCTGTGTCCCCATGGCGGTACCAGCCGTAGACCGGCGCGATCCTCGCGTCCTCGAGTATCTGTGGCATCGTGGTCCTGAGCTGCTTTATTACCTCGTCAGCCACATCGAGGACCACGGCCATCACAAGGAGCCGGTTCCAGAGGACGACGTCGGTCGGCACGGCCTCGTCGAGGCGCGTGAAGTCCTTGAGCCACCGGCGGAGTGCCTTGAGCTTTGCCCGCAGCTCGAGTGCCTCATCCGAGAGGCTGACAGATTTGTATGCCACGACGAAGGTCACCAGAGCTGCCACGGCGAGCGCCGCCACGGCGCCGAAGCCCAGCGGTGTCGGGACGATCTCGACAATCGCGAAGATTATCATGACTATCGCGAGCAGGACGTCAAGAGCCCCGATTCCGATGGGAACGATCCAGTACGTCTTCCTTGTGTCCCTGAAGAAGCCTCGTGAGGTGCAGGCGTCCTCTATGATCGACCCCCAGACTTTATAGGCCTTCGAGTACTTCTTGGCATGTGTCTCTGCGATCACCTTCACGCTGTTGAAGTAGAGCTCCTGACGGCTGCCCACATAACGTGCGACCCTATCGAAGAGGAAGGTGAGCGTGGCGTAGTCTATCTTCCTCTTGCTCTTCGTCTCCTGACTGATGTCTTGCTCCGTGCGTGTCAGACGATAGTCCTCGTAGGCTCGCTCGTCGCCCAAGGATCCCTGCTTAATGGTCCTCACGAGGTCGAGCTGGACGGCCCCGATGTCCGTGAGGCGCATGATCGAGGCTGTGAGCTCCTTTTCGTGTGGCTCGCCGTCGCTCAGGAGGGCGCCCAGCACGGCGGGATGGTCGTCGCTCGGCACGTCACGGAAGTAGTCGTCATCGAACTTGGGCTTGTGGGTTCTTTTGTACCTGACCCAGCTGAGCAGGGAGAAGGCTATCGATCCCAACGCTGCCAAGCCCGCCAATGCCAGGGAGCCATAGCTAAAGACGATGGCTGCCTGCCGCTTGGCGTTTGCCTGGTCGGCCCAGCTCTGCTCCTCGGAGAGGATCTTCTGGAGCTTGCTCATGTTGATGGTCTGCGCATCCGAGAGCCAGGAGCTGGGGAAGCTGATGCGTGCCTCGGCATACTCATAGCTCCCGACGCCAGGCGATGTGTAGACGATGTCGTTCCCATTGAAGCTGACGTTGCCGTCGAGGGGCCCATGCCCCCAGGCGCGGACGTTCTCCTCGGCGCTGACCATGGCGCCATCGGGTACGGGTAGGTGGATCGTGCAGGTCACGTTCTTGGACTCGACGTCCCAGCCGCTCGAGACGAACTTCCAGTACAGCTCCGAGGTGTCGGTGTAGCGTGCGGCAAGGTTCGTGTCCGTGTAGGTGATGAAGAACCGTGCCCTCTCGTCAGCGTGTGGCGAGTAGAGCTTTACCGTGATGACGCCTCCCTCCTGGCTTGTCGAGTAGGTGTTGGGGTTTTCGGAAGACGACCGCTCAAAGGCGACGAACCGACCGTCCTCGATGATGCCGACAGAATCGATGGTCGTCTCGATCTGCCTCTCGTCGTACTCGCCCGTGGGAATCTTCCAATAGACGCCGTTGTACGAGCCGTCGAAGTCGAACTCACGCGTCTCGCTCACGCTGAGCGCCCCGTCCGTGGCAACCGTGGCGTCTATGTTCACGTAATCGATGGAGTAGCTCCTCGCCAGGGCCCGTGACGGGAGCACGACGAGCGCAAGCGCGGCGATCGATGCGATCACAAGCATTGCGCGAACCCTGTGAAGAGTCATCGATGGTCCCGGGCGTGGCGTCATGGCATGCTCCTTTGAGATGCAAGGCGAGTATCCACGAAAGAGTATACCAGAGTACCCAGCGAAGAAAGTTGAGACTGGCGTGTGGTGGGCCAAGCAGGGATGGGAAGGGTCCGTGGTACGAGAGACGCCCAGACCGCGAGCGCAAGACCCGTGCTAATGGAACTGGTGTATTCGCGTCTGGGTCATCTTGTGCCATTGGCCGAAAGCTATTGAGCGGTCGTTGTCCTAACAGAACCTGACCTCGAAGCCGCGCTCGTCCGAGACGGGTTCGATCTCAGCCTTCTCGTCTATGCGGTAGTCGATGGGATAGCGGGCGTATGAGGAGGAAAGACCCCCAAACCATCGGCTGATCTGATCGTTTGTGCC
>ERZ773083.583-NODE-583-length-29099-cov-4.688404_pt1 | contig 29099 bp, 23 predicted proteins | sample MGYA00511465_ERZ773083 | MGnify/ENA primary metagenome ERZ773083 (study PRJEB29015, sample SAMEA2738001) | human oral metagenome | biome: human oral; feature: human-associated habitat; material: dental | place: China | collected 2060 ... | reverse complement strand
GAAAGCAAGCTTTCATTTGGTATATTATACATGTATATCTAAACTGCCTGAACTGTAACCACATATCTGTAAGGCATCTCAAATTAAGCTATATACATATTGCCAAATCAATGATACACTATATTTATAAACTTGTTTTTGTGTTTCGAGGTATGATATGTTTTATGAACAGGATTGGATCTTGCGGCAGATAAGCATTATTATTAAGTTTATACGAAGTTTATTGTCTAAAGAGAGAAATGTTTATGAGCAGGATGAAGAATAGACAGTCTTGAAGGAAGAAATAGAGAAACTGATTGAGCTCAACAGACTTAAAGAGGCTAATTCCTTAATTGTGAAAACCTCAAAGGATAGGGATGTGTTAGCTCTCGGTCTTCGGTTTTATGACCTGTTAAATGATTTATCTGACGAAAGGTTGGAAGAGGGTGGTTTGGCAAGAGAAGATGTATTAAAAGGTCTAAGAACTCTTTTGTATTACTCGGATAGAGTTGATAATAGTGTGGTTGATATTATTATCGATAAGTATTAAATTATATATTATATTTTAAGGAAATGTCGGCTAAACCGGTGTTTCCTTATATCTTAAAATCTCAAGGTGGTAGTATTCTATCTACTGACCGTCTTATAGGATTCATTTTAAATAATAGTGTTACAAAAAAGAAAATCTGTTTTTATGGGTATTTAAGGTAAGAGGATATTTATTTTAAAATCAGCATGCTTGTGCCGGTTTTAAACAAGATATTAATTAAGTAAAGTCAGGAACTTGCTGTTTTTAGTATACTGAAAAATCATTTGATTAAATCTTATCAAATACAAAAAGGAGGGCTATGTTAAGTAGAATTTACGGAATAGGTCTTAAGGGAATTGAGGGATTTATGGTTTCCTGTGAGGTTGATGTGGGAGCGGGACTTCCTCAGGCTACCCTAATAGGCTATGCCAACAGTGCGGTTAAGGAGTCGCATGACAGGATAAAAACCGCTATAAAAAATTCGGGTTTTGAACTTATGCCAAGGAAGATGGTAATTAACCTTTCGCCTGCCGATATAAGAAAAGAGGGCTGCGCCTATGATCTTCCCATAGCGATAGCCATGCTTGAAGCCTATAAAATTATAAAAAGTGAATTATTAAACAATTCAGCTTTTATAGGAGAGCTTTCTCTTGGAGGCAATCTTTTGCCGGTGAGGGGAGTTTTGGCACTTGTTATGGCAGCAAAAGAAGCCGGTATTAAGCATATCTTTTTACCGAAGGAAAATGCCAAGGAGGCAGGAGTGGTAGAGGGTATAGACTGCTATGGAGTAGGCTCACTGAAAGAAACCTGCGATTTGATTAAAAGAAGTCTAAAAGGGCAGGAACCGGTCAGGTATGAGTATAATGAGTTTGACGAATATGACGAAAAACTTGACTTTTCAGATATTAACGGTCAGGAACTATCCAAAAGGGCAACAATTATAGCGGTTTCAGGCAGACATAACATACTTTATATAGGTCCTGCCGGTACGGGAAAAAGTATGCTTGCGGCAAGGATACCAAGTATTATGCCGGGGATGAGCATGGGTGAAAGAGTAGAGATATCAAAGCTGCACAGTATATGCGGACAACTTCCGCCGGATGAGGCTTTGGTAAGAGTAAGACCCTACAGACATCCTCATCACACTATCTCCCCGCAAGCCTTGGTCGGAGGCGGTAAATATCCAAAGCCCGGAGAAATATCCTTAGCAAGCGGAGGTGTTTTATTCTTAGATGAGCTTGCAGAGTTTAAAAAAGATGCTCTGGAAGTATTAAGACAGCCTTTGGAAGAAGGTGTAGTATCAATATCAAGAGTACAGGCGTCGTATACATTTCCGGCATCTTTCCTGCTTTGTGCGGCAACAAACCCTTGCAAATGCGGCTTTTATCCGGACAGGAGCAGATGCAGCTGTGATGAGCGTATGGTAAAAAATTATCTTTCTAAAATCAGCAAGCCCCTGCTTGACAGAATTGACATATACGTAGAAACAAATCTTATATCCTATGAGGAAATCAAACAAAGTTCTAAAAATAAAACTGGTAAAGAGATAAGAAAAAAAGTAGAAGAAGTAAGGCAGATCCAACTTGAAAGACTTTCAAAGTATGGGATTTATTTTAATGCACAAATGAATAAACAGCATATAGATATATTCTGCCCACTTGCAGATAAAGATGAAGAATTCTTAAAAGACATTTATGAAAAAAGGGGAATGAGTCTTAGAGCCTTGCATAAAATACTGAAGGTGGCAAGGACCATAGCAGATTTTGAAGGCAAGAAAAATATAAAAAGAGAACATTTGTGCGAGGCTATAGCTTACAGAGTTTTGGAAGAAAGGTATTGGAAGTAAGTTATGGAAAATATTAAGTACAGTAATAAAGTAATGTTGCATTTTTTATCAAGAATAGAAAGTATAGGTGTTGCAAGTCTTGGCAAATTATATGAAAATATAAAACCTTTATCAAAACTTCTTGATATGGAAAAAGAAGAGATAATAAAACTTTCAGGTATTGATGAGGCAAAGGCGAACGATATCATTTATTGTAAAAAAAACTATGAGCAGATGTATGAAAGTTATCTGTCCCTTAAAGATAAGGGAATAAGTTTTATAATCATAGAGGATGAAGAATTCCCGGATAAACTGAAATCAATACCGCAAGCCCCTTTTTATCTTTATGTTAAGGGAAGGCTTCCGGACAGCAATAAACCTGCGGTAGCCATAGTAGGCAGCAGGGTATGTTCAAGTTACGGAGAAAGTATGACCAAGCATATAACTGCACAGCTTGCCAAAATGAATGTAGATATTATAAGCGGTATGGCAAGCGGTATCGACAGAAGAGCACATTCGGCAGCACTGTATGAGGGTAAGAGTACCTACGCTGTGCTTGCCGGCGGTGTGGATGTGTGTTATCCCAAGCAAAATATTGATATATATGCAGGTATACTGGATATGGGCTTTGGAATAATAAGCGAGCTTCCACCCTCGGCTCCTTCACTGAAATTTAACTTTTGTATGAGGAATAGAATTATTTCTGGGTTTTCAGACTTAGTGCTTGTAATGGAAGCAAAGGAACGCTCCGGAACATTTATAACGGTAGGTCATGCCTTGGAGCAGGGAAAAGAAGTTTTTGCACTTCCGGGCAGGCTCTCAGACCCTTTAAGTAAGGGCTGTAATAAGCTGATAGAAGGAGGAGCAAGTATCTTACTTTCGGCTGACAGTATTATAGAAAGTTTAGGTCTTATTTACGATAAAAAGCTGTCTTTAATAAAAAAAGATATTAATAAGCTTGCAAATAAAGAAAAAAAAGTGTATAGTGTCATCGGTTTGAAAGCAATAAGCTTTGAAGAAATTTTAGCAAAGACAGGTATGAAAACCGGTGACTGTATGTCCGTATTGTTGGATCTGGAATTAAAGGGCTATATATCTCAGCTCTTTGCTAATTGTTATGTTAAAAATTCGATTAAGTAGTTAAAGGGGAGTCATATGTCAAATAATCTCGTTATAGTGGAGTCGCCGGCAAAGGTTAAAACTATCAAAAAATACTTAGGTTCATCCTATGAAGTTATGGCATCTAACGGGCATGTCAGAGATTTGCCTAAAAGTACTATGGGTGTGGATGTGGAAAATGATTATGAGCCGAAGTACATAACTATAAGAGGTAAAGGTGATTTACTTTCAAAACTTAGAAAACAGGTAAAAAAGTCTGACAAGATATACTTGGCAACAGACCCGGATAGAGAAGGTGAGGCTATAAGTTGGCATTTGACCAAGGCACTGAAACTTGAAGAAACGGATAAAAAGGTATACAGGATAAGCTTTAATGAAATTACTAAGCCTGCGATAAAAGAAGCTATAAAAAATCCCAGAAAATTGGATATGAATTTGGTTGATGCACAGCAGGCAAGAAGAGTACTTGACAGGGTCGTAGGTTATAGAATAAGCCCGCTCCTTTGGTCAAAAATAAAAAGAGGGCTTTCTGCCGGAAGAGTACAGTCCGTAGCCCTGCATATGATAGCTGAACGAGATGCGGCTATAGATGCCTTTATACCCAGTGAATATTGGAGTATAGATGCCGATTTGTCATTAAAAAACTCAAAGAATAGATATCTGGCAAAGTTTCAGGGTAAGTACAATGAAGACAGTATTGAAAAAATTACTGTAGCAAGTGAAAAAGAAGCCCAAAAAATTGAAAAAGAGTTAAGCAAGGCAAGTTTTGAGGTGCTTCAAATAACAAAATCAAAAAGAACCAGAAAGGCACCCTTGCCGTTTACAACGTCTACCTTACAGCAGGAAGCAAGCAAGGTACTTAACTTTTCCACACAAAAGACCATGAAACTTGCCCAGCAATTATATGAGGGCATAGACATCAAATCAAAAGGAACCATGGCACTTATAACCTACCTTAGAACCGACTCAACCAGAGTTTCGGATGAGGCGGATAAGGCGGCAAGAGAGTTTATAAAAAGTAATTATTCGGAAAAGTATGTAGCACAAACTCAGGCAAAGTCAAGCACAGGAACAAAGATACAGGATGCACACGAGGCTATAAGGCCTGTAGATATCAGTCTGACACCGGTACTTATAAAGGATCTGATAAGCAGGGACTTATTCAGGCTATATCAGTTGATTTGGAAAAGATTTTGTGCAAGTCGTATGAGTGACGCGGCATACAGCACTCTTTCAGTAAAAATAAAGGCAGGAGAATATGCTTTCGGTTTGGCAGGATCCAATCTTTTATTTGACGGATTCTTAAGCGTGTATACTGACGGAGAGGATGAGAACCCTACAGACAAGAATTTGGAAGCCTTAAAAGAAAAAGATATACTTGAGCTAAAAGCCATAGATAAAAAACAACACTTTACTCAGGCACCGGCACATTTTACGGAGGCGGCGCTTGTTAAGGCACTTGAAGAACAGGGAATAGGAAGACCTTCTACTTACTCACCTACCATAAGTACGATAATTGCAAGAAGATATGTTGAAAAAGAGAAGAAGACTCTTTATATTACGGAGCTTGGTCAAATCGTAGATAAAATTATGGTTGAGCATTTCCCAAGCATAGTAAATAAAGAATTTACTGCCAACCTTGAAAGCCTTTTGGATAATGTAGGAGACGGTAAGCTTGACTGGAAGATAATTATAGAAAACTTCTATCCTGATTTGGATACTGCGGTACTTAAGGCAGAAAAGGAACTTGAGAATGTCAAAATAGCGGATGAAGTCAGTGATGTTATCTGTGAAAACTGCGGTAAAAATATGCTTGTAAAGTACGGTCCGCACGGTAAATTCCTTGCCTGTCCCGGTTTTCCGGAGTGTAGAAATACAAAACCCTATCTTGAGAAAATAGGCGTTGCCTGCCCGGTATGCGGCTGCGAGGTACTGCTTAAAAAGACTAAAAAGGGTAGAATTTATTATGCTTGTGAGAAAAATCCCGACTGCGAATTTATGTCATGGCAAAAACCTACAGATAAAAAATGCTCAAAATGCGGCTCATATACTGTAGTTAAGGGGAGTAAGGTGATATGTGCGGCGGAGAATTGCAGGCATGTGGAGGATGTGGAGAAGGAGAATGTAGGGAAGTAGAGAAGTAGTGAGAAACCATCTTGTATTCAATGAATGTAGAGAAGTAGTGAGAAACCATCTTGTATTCAATCTTACTCGCAGTACTTTTCTCAAAGCTTCGATAAATTGTCACAGACTGCGGAACTCACTTGTCTGCCAAAAACCGGCAGACTGCGTTCAAACAAGTCCTCGTCTGTGCAATTTATAACTCGCTTTGAAAAAAGTCCTAAACGCTAAAAAGATTGAAATACAAGATGGTTTCTCTATACCTACGGCGGGAGATACGCTGTGCAAGGGTATGGAGGTAATGTTAAAGTGTCTTATATTCAATTGTTGTAGAGAAGCAGCAAGTGTTAAAAAGATTGAATTACAAGATGGTTTCTCTATACCTAAGGTGGGGGAGGTGCTTTATACCATGATTACATACGAAGTTGATGAAAAGAAATTAAGATTTTGGAAAGAATTATATGAAAAGAATTTTAATTCTCTTAAAGTAAATAGAATAAGTGGAAGAGAGTTAAATATATACTTTCAAAAAAAATATTCGGCAGAAATTTATGATAATGAAAAGTTTAAGGAAGTTGTGCATTTAAATTCAAAGGAATATTGTTATGAAAATACAGGTAGTATAAATGATGTTGTAGCATATACACTTAATGGTGATATTTTTATTGGTATTGATTTAAAGACAGGATTTTTTCATATTGAAAGCGATGATGTAAGCAAGTCTATTCCGATTTTTGATGATTTGTTTATCACAAGAGGGTTGAGTGAAGATGAACTTCAAAATTTTGTGATTGTAGGTCAATATTTAGAGTTAAAAGGTCTATAGATTAGGTTCGTCTAACTTATCAATAAAAGTTAAATATTTTATTTTTTTTAAAAAGAAGATGCATATTTATAATATCACTTATACCACGCTATCCAAATATGCCGCATACTAAGTTTAAAAAGTTCAAACAACTTTCATAAAATTGCCTAGAAGATTTCCACTTTATAGTATTTGACGATAAATAAATGATACAATTGACAGTTTTCATAATAAAAAGCTTGTCTATATTGCCTACTTATGGTATCTTAGCATAGTAACTGTAATCAATTACATGTTTTATAAGGTTTATACAATGGCAATGATGGAGGGGAATTGACATGGGCGTAGAATTGTTAGATAAAACCAGAAAAATAAACAGGCTTTTACACAGCAGCAGCTCAAAAAAATTACTATTTAATGATGTGTGTGATACTTTATCCGAGATACTTGACTCAAATATTGTGATAACAAGCAAACGTGGAAAGATATTAGGTCAACATATAGACAGCAAAATAGAAAATATAGGCGAACTTATAGATGTTGAAGTAGGAGAGTTTATAGATAAACTGCTTAATGAAAGAATACTTTCAATACTTTCAACAAAAGAAAACTTAAATCTTGAGATACTCGGTTTCAGTCAGGATAAGGTTGATAGGTTCAAGGCAATAGTTTGTCCTGTAGAGATAGCAGGAACAAGGCTTGGCAGCCTATTTATATACAGAACGGATAAAAACTACGGTTTGGACGAGATCGTGCTTAGCGAATACGGTGCAACCGTTGTCGGATTGGAGCTTACAAGATCCATTAACGAAGAAATTGAAGAAGATGCAAGAAGCAGACATGTGGTTAAATCTGCTATATCAACACTCAGTTTTTCGGAACTTACGGCAATATCCTGTGTATTTGACGAGTTGGAAGACGGAGAAGGCGTACTTGTAGCAAGTAAGATTGCGGATAAAGTGGGCATAACACGCTCGGTGATAGTTAATGCTCTTCGTAAGTTTGAAAGTGCAGGAGTGATAGAGAGCCGTTCATCAGGAATGAGAGGAACATATATAAAGATACTTAATGACTATGTATATGAAGAACTGGAACTGATTAAAAAGAACATGAAAAAAAGAAATAGTCTGAAAAAATAATGTAAAGAAAATATTCCATTAATAATCGGAGGAAGTATTCTTGAAACTTACCGCTATGAAATGCCCAAATTGCGGGGCAAGTGTTGATGTGTATGAAGAGGGTGCGGTCAAATGTAAGTATTGCGGTCAGGTACTTTATGCAGAGTCCGAGAAAGAACCTGCTGTTAATAATACAATTATCAATAATTACAATTATAAGGAAGAGGCAAGAGAGTTTAATTCAAAGTTCGATGAAGAGGGGAATAAACTTTATAATAAGTTGCTTTTGATAGCTGTTTTTGGAGTTCTCTTTGTTATAAGTATAATAGGAATCACATCACAGATTCCGAGTAATGAAGTTGTTGAGGAGGATTCAGCGGGAAGTCTTTGTTTTGATAATTGGCTGGATGTGACAGCCTCTGAGTATGAAGTATCAGATGAGGTAGGGGATATAAGTCATTTACGTTTTATGGTTAATTTAAAAACTTTGACCATACCCGATGCTTCAAATATTATGGACTACTCGGTACTTTATAATATGCCGAGTATAGAAAGATTGACTATCAGAAATGCTAAAGAACTTGAAGATGCAAGCTTTTTATCAAGTTTGGTTAATTTACAGTATTTAAATATAGAAGGCAGCAGAATTGATGATTTATCAATGCTTGAAGATAATTTGTCAATTACAGAACTTGTCTTGGAAAATAACGAGACTTTGTATGATTATACATTTTTGGAATACCTGCCCTCACTGAAAAAACTTATATTGACCACAGTCCAAGATGCAAAAATACCCGATTTAAGTCAACACAAGTTTTTATCAAGTATGGAAATAAATGGTGAAACTAAATAAATTTTGGAGTTTACTTAAAAATGGAAGTTGTTAAAATAAAATGTCCGAGTTGTAAGGCTGATATAGAAGTGGCTAAAGAAGGAATGGCTCGTTGCCCGTATTGCGGTACGGGCATTTATGCTGAAAGAAAAGATGAAAAGGTAATTATTAATACGACTATTAATAACTACAATATGGCTACACCGCAAACTACAGTGAATAGTTTAGGGAGTTTGTATAGGGTTATAGTAATAGTTGGTGCTGTTATGATAATCTTGTTTTTTGCTGCAAAGATATATATTACAAGTATATCTAACCGGAATAATGCAGAAGTTTCTGAAGAAGAAGCCTTTACTCCAAGGACAACAGTTAATTCCGAGACTATGGTCAAGTTCATGGAATTGGTGTTTCAAAAGCCTATAGAAAATATCGGTTCGGATGATTATAGTAAAATAAAATCAATTAAGTTTACAGACTCCTTTGGAATCAGCGGTTTTGATAAAAAGTGCAATATTGCCTATGAGCTTGATGACGGATCTATAGGCGAGGTGAATATTTCCAAAGAACTTATCAATGATACTTCCGTTGATTTTGAAGACTTCCAATGCTTTAGAAATTTGCAAAGCCTTGATATAAGTAGGGTAGGCGATCTTAATAAGGAGTATGGATATACTGTTGGTGACAGCGCTACCTTATCTAATCTGACTAAGCTTGAAAGTTTTGCTTCAAATAGTTTTACATATTTGGAAGAGCTTGAAAATATGTTTTCCGATACAAAGCAGATAAAGGAACTTTCCATAAACATATACGAAGGTTTTGATATGGAGGAGTTTGTTGATAAGTTCAGTAATTTGGAAAAGCTTACATTCTATTATGTGGATGATGATCTGGATATTAAAGTGCTAAGCAGTCTTTCAAGGCTTGATAAGCTGGAAAGCCTTGCGATACCGATAGTCAGAGATAATGCCTACCTTTCAAGTCTTGTAGGTCTAAAAAAACTTGAACTTGCAGGAAGTACTACATTTAGTGATTACTCGGTACTGTATGGTATGCCGCAACTTGAAAGCCTAATATTAAATAATGCGGACGGTCTTAAGAGCATAGATTTTGTAAAAAACATGTCTGATTTAAGCTATCTTTATGTGGACGGTTCCGATATTAACAGCATAGAAGTGCTTTCAGCTAAGCCCATTAAAACTTTGATACTTAAAGATAATGAGGAACTTAAGGACTATACAAGTTTACTTACACTTTCTGAACTTATTGAGCTTGAAGTCAACTTATATTATGTAGAACAAAGCATGAATATACCTGAATTTTCATCACTCGGCAATCTGAAAAAGGTTAGTGTAAGCGATAACTTACTGGATAAAGTTACTAATAATACTCTGCTTGAAGAACTCAGTATTGATGTAGGCTTAACAAATGAAGTAAGTATGGAAAGCCTTGCAAATATGAGTGCTTTATCGAAGCTTAATTTATATGGAGACGGAAATGTCGGAGATTTTGCAGGTATAGAAAAACTTACTAATTTAAAATCAGTAAAAATGCAAATAGGTGCTTATAGCGACATAAGTCCTTTATTTAATCTTTCTTCGCTTGACAGTATAGATATTGATACTGAAAATGCAGTTCATATAAGTCCGGAAAACATAGTTGATAATCCACACTTGAAAGAATTAAATCTCTATGAGATAAAATATATGTATAAGGACTCTTTGGATGACAGGAGAGAGATTAAAATAGGCGATATAGCTGAGATACTTAATAAATTCACTGCCTTGGAAAGACTGATAATCAGGACTCAAGGAATCTCAGATCTGAGCTTTGTGCAATATATGCCTGATTTAAGTTATATTGATATCAGTGATAATTATGTACAGGATATATCACCGCTTGTTGGCTTAACTAACTTAAAAGTAGTGGTATGCCCGAAAAACCAAATAGCCAATGAGCAGCTGCTGCCGGATACTGTAACGGTGCTAAAGTAAGCGTGCCAAAGGTTAGTTCAGGTACCGTTGTTATAACTTTTATTTTTACAATCCTAATCGCAATTCTTTCTTAAAACTTCACAGGATTTTACTAAGTCCGGAGAACTCGTTTGTTTGCCGAACTGCAAAGAACTGTATTCAGTCAAGTCCTCGACTGCTTAATCCTGTCTCGTTTTTGCGAAAGAGTCAGATGCTACAAGCATTGTAAAATTAAAAGTATCAAGGTATGTCTTACATGAACTGTAACTTACAAAGCTGTTAGTCGGAATATACTTTCAAAAACTATTGAAATATATATTTTTTTATAGTACAATAATGCAGTTAAAAAACACGCTTATTCCTTATGGGAGAGGTGCTTAAAGAGTACTCCCATATTTAAGATAGGCGGAAGTATAACCAAAAGGAGAAAAAATATGAGCGTTATATCAATGAAGCAATTGTTAGAAGCCGGTGTTCACTTCGGACATCAAACCAGAAGATGGAATCCTAAGATGGCTCCATACATTTACACCGAGAGAAACGGTATCCATATCATAGACTTACAAAAGAGTGTGGGTATGGTTGACACAGCATACAAGGCTATAGCAGATGTAGTAGCTGAAGGCGGAAGTATACTTTTCGTAGGTACCAAGAAGCAGGCTCAGGATGCTATCAAGGAAGAAGCACAGCGTTGCGGTATGTACTATGTTAATGAGAGATGGCTTGGCGGTATGCTTACCAACTTCAAGACAATCCAGCTTCGTATTAAGAGATTACAAAAGATTGAAGAGATGAGCCAGGACGGAACCTTTGATGTACTTCCTAAAAAAGAAGTTATCCAGCTTAAAAAAGAGTGGGAGAAGCTTGAGAAGAACTTAGGCGGTATCAAGGATATGAAGAAACTTCCGGATGCTATATTCGTAGTAGATCCTAAGAAGGAGAAGATTTGCGTACAGGAAGCTCATACACTTGGTATAAAGCTTATAGGTATAGCTGATACAAACTCAGATCCGGAAGAGCTTGATTACATAATCCCCGGAAATGATGATGCTATAAGAGCGGTAAGACTTATAGTTGCAAGCATGGCAGATGCGGTTATAGAGGCTAATCAGGGTGCAGCAAGCACAGAAGAGCTTGAATCACAGGCGGCAGATGCAGAACTTGAAGCAGCAGAGCAGACAGAAGAATAATCAGAAAATTAATATAAATTAAATATTTGGAGGTAGGTCAATGGCAGAGGTTACAGCGGCACTGGTTAAAGAGCTTAGAGAGATCACCGGTGCAGGTATGATGGATTGTAAGAAGGCACTTCAAGAGACTTCAGGAGATATAGATAAGGCTGTTGAATTTTTAAGAGAAAAGGGCTTAGCCGGAGCAGTTAAGAAGGCAGGTCGTATAGCTGCCGAAGGTATCGTAGAGACACTTGTATGCGAGTGTGGACATGATGCCGTTATCGTTGAGGTTAATGCGGAGACCGACTTCGTAGCAAAGAATGATACATTCAAGTCTTATGTTGCGGAAGTTGCAAAGCAGGCACTTGAGTCTAAGGCAACCAATATGGAAGCATTTTTAGATGAGAAGTGGTTACTTGATGAAAGTCTTACAGTAAAAGAGAAGCTTTCAAGCATGATATCAATAATCGGCGAGAATATGAATATTCGTCGTTTTGAGAAGATTCATGAGGAGAACGGACTTGTAGTATCTTACATACATGCAGGCGGTAAGATAGGAGTTCTTATAGATGTAGAAACCGACAAGAAGTCAGATGCTATAACTGAAATGGGCAAGAACATTGCTATGCAGGTAGCGGCTCTTAAGCCTTTATATACTTCTTCAACCGAGGTTAGTGCTGATTATATAGCAAAGGAGAAGGAAATACTTCTTGCGCAGATTCAGAACGATCCTAAGGAAGCAAGTAAACCGCAAAATGTTATCGAAGGTATGGTAAACGGACGTATCAAAAAAGAGCTTAAGGAAATATGCTTGCTTGATCAGACCTATGTAAGGGCTGAGGACGGAAAGCAGAGCGTGGCTCAGTATGTGGAAGAAGTTGCTAAGGCAAATTCAGCTAATATAAAGATAAAAGGATTTATTCGTTTTGAGACAGGTGAAGGACTTGAGAAGAAGAGTGAGGACTTCGCTGCAGAAGTAGCAAAACAAATGAGTGTATAATAAAAAAGGCTGTCGTATAAATGTTGCGACAGCCTTTAAACTATAACTTTTTAACATGATTTTTTACAAAAGATGGAGGTTTTTTATGGTAAAGCATATAGTAATGTGGAAGGTAAAAGAAGAGCATAATAATGCCGATATAAAGAAGGCAATGAAGGAAAATCTGGAAGCTTTAAGCAAAGAAATAAAGGAAATCAAGTCTCTGGTATTCTATACAGACTTGGAAGAGGGCAGTACACATGATGTGATTTTAGTAAGCGAATTTGAAAGCATGGAAGATCTACACAGTTATGCTAAAAATCCTAAGCATGTACATGTTGCGGAAACCTTTATAAAGCCCTATGTTGAAAATCGTGTTTGTGCGGATTTTGTAAGTTGATAAGGAGTTTTGCTTATGAAGATACTGCATACCTTGGCGCAGCTGCCGGCTATGACCGGCAGCGGTATTTATTTTTCGGTATTGATAGACGGTCTTAATAAATTAGGGCATGAAAATGCCGCTTTATATGCGGTACAGGATGATTTTAGTTTTGATTCGGCTGAAAACATAAAAAAATATGAACTTAAGTTCAAGTCTAAAAACATACCCTTTCCCATAGCCGGAATGAGTGATGAAATGCCATATGATTCTACTGTATATTCTAAAATGAATGAACATGATTATGAAGTGTGGATCAATAACTTCAAAGAAAAGTTACTGCATATAAAAAAGGACTTTGATCCTGATATTATTATAGCACACCATGTTTTTATTCTGAGTTCTTTAGTATGCGAAGTTTTTGCTGATAAAAAGATTATAACTTTATCCCACAGCACCGATGTAAGACAGCTTATGAAAAATCCTTGGATTTTAGAAAAATATATGCCACATATAAAAGAAGCAGACGAGTGCATCTGTGTGTCATTAAATGATGCCGACAGTATAGTAAATAAAATAGGCATAGCTAAAGACAGACTTAAAGTATACGGCGGAGGTTTTAGACAGGACATTTTTTATCAAAGCGATACTAAAAAAGAGGATGATATTATAAGGCTTCTTTATGTGGGTAAGATATCACCTTCCAAGGGGATTTACGAGCTGGTACAGGCATTTCCGAGACTCAATGAAAAGTATGAAGGTTTGGAATTTCATATAGTGGGAAACTGTGATAAAGAGCAGGGTAAGGAGCTTTCAAAACTTAGCGAATATGCTACCAATATGCATATACATTCAACCATGCCGCAAAATAAATTGGCAGATTTTATGAGGTCTATGGATATTTTTGTGCTGCCGTCATATTACGAGGGTCTGGGACTTGTCAATATAGAAGCCCTTGCCTGCGGTATGAGGGTTGTTACCACTCCTATAGAGGGGCTTATCTATCTTTTAGGTGAAAAAATAAATAATTCAGGACTTATTAAGTATGTTAGGCTTCCGAGGATTTATGATGTAGACAAGGCTGTTGAGGAAGATAAGCCTAAATTTATAAAAGACTTGATTAAAGAAATATCCTCACAAATAGAAAGTATTAAAAGCAAAGAGACGGTACCCGAAGAAATTATGGAAATGATCAGGGAACACTCTTGGGAGGGGATAGTACATAAGGTTGATTCAGATATAAAGAGGTTAGCAAATGCTTAAAACATTATTTAAACAACTCGGCAAATATAAGGTGGAGTCGGTGATTTGCACCACATTTACCTTACTTGAGGTATTGCTCGAGACTATGATACCCTATACCATGATAAAGATCATAGACTTGGGTATACAAAAATCGGATATATCAAAGGTAATTCATTATGGAATGATTTTGGTTGCCTTGGCTCTTTTGGGACTTATTTGCGGAATTATGTCGGGAATTTACGGAGCAAGGGCATCATCAGGTTTTGCAGCCAATCTAAGGGCAGCAATGTTTATCAATATACAAAAATTTTCTTTTTCAAATATAGACAGATATTCAACATCAGGTCTTATCACAAGGCTTACCACTGATGTTTCAAACATACAAAATTCCTATCAGATGGTTATAAGAATGATGATGAGGGCGCCGGCTTTAATGTTTTTTTCCATGATCATGGCGATTATTATAAGCCCCAAACTTTCAATAATATTCTTAGTATCATTAATAGCCCTCGGAATCGTACTGGGGCTTGTGATCAAAAAGGCAGGCAAGGCTTTTGGAGAGGTCTTTAGAAAGTATGATGAACTTAATGCCAACATACAGGAAAATATCAGAGGTATAAGAGTGGTAAAGTCCTTCGTACAGGAAGATAAGGAGATTTCAAAGTTTGAGAAGTCTATAGGTGTTATATATAATCTTGCGGTAAAGGCTGAAAATTATGTGGCAAAAATCAACCCTGCAATGTATCTGTGTATATTTGCGGCTATAATAGCCCTTTCATACTTCGGTGCAAGACTTATAGTTAATAATGAGCTCAGTACCGGAGAACTGACTTCATTATTTACCTATATAATGACCATGCTTACCAGTCTTTTATTTCTTTCTTTTATCTCGGTTATGGTGGCTATGTCGGAGGCAAGCGCCAGAAGAATAGCACAGATTATAGAAGAAAAACCTGATATCGTGAGCAAAGAAGCTGCTGTAAAAGAAGTAAAAGAAGGCAGCATAGACTTTAACCATGTGTATTTTTCTTATGCACAGGGCAAGGGAAAACCTGTGCTTGAGGATATAGATCTGCACATAAAAGAGGGTGAGACCATAGGTATCATAGGTGGTACGGGAAGTGCAAAAAGTACGCTTATATCTTTGATAAGCAGACTATATGATGTTACTGGCGGAGATATTAAGGTAGGCGGTATAGATGTAAGAGATTATGACTTGGAAGAGCTTAGAAATAAGGTCAGCGTAGTACTGCAAAAGAATGTACTTTTCTCAGGAAGCATACTTGAAAACCTAAGATGGGGTAAGGAAGATGCAAGCCTTGAAGAATGTGTAGAAGTTTGTAAGACAGCCTGTGCCGATGAATTTATAAACGGATTGGAAAAAGGCTATGATACATGGCTTGAGCAAGGAGGTGCCAACCTTTCGGGAGGTCAAAGACAAAGACTTTGTATAGCCAGAGCCTTGCTTAAATCTCCTAAGATACTTATACTTGATGATTCTACCAGTGCGGTAGATACTGCAACGGATGAGAAGATAAGGCAAGGCTTTAAGAATAATCTTAAAAACTGTACCAAGATAATAATAGCCCAAAGAATATCTTCCATAAAAGATGCTGACAGGATAATTGTGCTGAAAGACGGAAGGGTAGACGCCTTCGATACACATGATAATCTACTTAAGAATAATGATATCTATGCGGATATAGTTAGTATACAGCTTGAAAGTTCGGCGGATTTTGATAATGCGGAGGTAGGACATGAATAATTTATCAAAGTCAAAGGATGAAAAGAAACTGAATTTATTTTGGGTAATTCAAAGAATAAAAAAAGAATATCCTATACAAATATTTGCAGTGCTTGTGTGTATTGTAATTGTAGCTGTTACCACCCTGATCGGAACAACATTTTTTAAAGCTCTTATAGATGATTACATTACACCGCTTCTGCAAAGCGGTCAAAAGGACTTTTCCAATCTTGATAAGGCTATAGTAAGATTGAGCTTTGTATGTGCCGTAGGAGTAATAGCTTCTTATGTGCAAAGTACTACCATGGTAAAGATTGGTCAGGGAACTATGAGGGGCATAAGAGAAGAACTTTTTTCCCATATGCAAAAGCTTTCCGTATCATACTTTGATACTCACCCCTACGGTGATACTATGTCAATATATACCAATGATGTGGATACCTTAAGGCAGTTTATAGGAGTGTCCCTGCCTAATATATTAAGCTCTATAATAAGTCTTATAAGTGTGTTTATAACCATGCTTATACTTAATGTACCGCTTACCTTTCTAAGCCTTGGAATGATACTTATAATTATGTTTATAAGTAATAAGTCGGCTTCCATATCAATGAAGCACTTTGTGCGACAGCAAGCTCAGATAGGTGAGATCAATGCTTATATAGAAGAGATGATGAGCGGACAAAAGGTAATAAAGGTATTTTGCCATGAAGATGCGGTAGAAAAGGACTTCCTTGTAATTAATGAAAAGCTTAGACAAAGTGCAAGTAAGGCAAATTCTTATGCAAATATACTTATGCCGATCATAAATCAATTGGGCAAATTTTCTTATGTAATAATTGCGATAGTAGCCTCAGTAGCTTCTGTTAAGGGCTATATGAAGATCACTGTCGGGGAAATAGTAACCTTTCTAGCCCTGGTACAAAGCTTTACCCAGCCTCTGTCTCAGGTGGGTCAACAGGTCAATGCTATTATAATGGCTTCTGCCGGTGTATCAAGACTTGGAAACCTCTTATATGCACAGCCTGAAGATACCGGCGGAGATATAAGCCTTGTAAATGTGGTACATAAAGACGGTGCTTTGGAAGAAACCGCTGACAGATCAGGTATATGGGCATGGAAAAAGGGTGACAAAGAGTATGTTGAGGTTAAGGGAGATATAAAATTCGAAGATGTGGACTTTTCTTATGTGGAAGGTCATACCATACTTCACGATATAAACCTTTACGCAAAACCCGCTCAAAAAATCGCCTTTGTAGGCTCTACAGGTGCAGGCAAAACCACTATCACCAACCTTTTAAACAGGTTTTATGACATAGACAAGGGCAATATTATATATGACGGAATAAAGATAAAAGACATTAAAAAATCCGATCTTAGAAAGAGTCTGGGTATAGTGCTTCAGGATACACATCTTTTTACCGGTACGGTTATGGATAACATAAGATACGGAAGACCTTCGGCAAGTGATGAGGAGTGTATAGGGGCGGCAAGACTTGCCAATGCACATGGCTTTATAGAAAGACTTCCAAACTCCTATGATACGGTAATCAGTGCAGACGGAGGTTCACTTTCTCAAGGTCAAAGGCAGCTTTTAGCAATAGCAAGGGCGGCTGTGGCAGATCCGCCGGTACTTATACTTGACGAGGCGACCTCTTCCATAGATACCCACACCGAAAAACTTGTGCAAAGAGGTATGGATGCGCTTATGTCCGGAAGAACGACCTTTGTAATAGCACATAGACTTTCGACTATAAGAAATGCTGATTGTATTATGGTTTTGGAGCATGGTAGGATAATAGAAAGAGGCAACCATGAAGAGCTGCTTAGCCAAAAGGGAAGATATTATAAACTGTATATGGGCATGATCGTTGTCGATTAGTATAGGCTTTTGGAATATATAAATTATCTCTCTCGGTGGTCAATATAGATAAATATCCTTTAATAAATTGCGTTATTGAACCATAAGCGAAGCGGTGAACGATCCGGAGGATCTATATTGTATATTTATAAATACTATACTTTTTATAGCGTCTTTTCAAACATCTATATATATGCTATAATAAATCGACTTAAAGTTATTTTAAGGATAGCTACACCTTCCTTAGTTGAGTTTATAAGCAGAGGGGTAAATCAGTGAAAAGAGTTATGTTAAAACTTAGCGGAGAGGCGTTATCACTTGAAGGCTCAAGGGGTTATGATGAAGCTAAGATAAGAGAGATTGCTTTGCAGATAAAAGAAGCAAAGAATGAAAATGTAGATATAGGTATAGTCATAGGCGGCGGAAACTATTGGCGTGGAAGAACTTCCGAGAGAATAGACAGAACCAAGGCTGACCAGATAGGTATGCTTGCAACGATTATGAACTGCATATATGTATCTGAGGTTTTTAGAAGCGAGGGACTTGATACCGAAATATTTACACCCATTATTTGCGGAACCATGACGGAGCAATTTTCTAAGGACAGGGCAAACAAAGCATTTTCCGAAGGCAAGGTAGTATTCTTCGGGGCGGGAACCGGTCATCCGTATTTTTCAACGGATACGGGTATAGTACTGAAGGCTATAGAATTGGAGGCTGATATAATCCTGCTTGCAAAGTCTATAGACGGGGTATATGACTCCGATCCTAAGCTTAATAAGGATGCAAAAAGGTATGATAACATACATATATCCGAGGTTATAGAAAAAAGGCTTGCAGTTGTTGACCTTACCGCTTCGGTAATGTGTATGGAAAATAAGATCGGCTTGGCAATATTTGATTTAAATGAAAAAAATTCTATAGCAAATGCACTTAAGGGTAAGATCAACGGTACCATAGTAAGTGTGTAAAAGAGAGGACTATATGCAGGACAAGATAAAGTTACATGAAGAAAAAATGGGTAAATCTATAGATGTTCTACAGGAAGAGTTTGCTACTATAAGGGCAGGAAGAGCCAATCCACATGTATTGGATAAGATTAAAGTAGACTATTACGGAACTCCCACACCATTGCAACAGCTTGGCAATATCTCGGTGCCTGAGGCAAGAATGATAGTTATACAGCCTTGGGAGAAGGCTTTACTTAAAGAAATAGAAAAAGCCATAAATATGTCTGATTTAGGTATACATCCGACTAATGACGGAAGCGTCATAAGACTTGTATTTCCTGAGCTTACAGAAGAAAGAAGACATGAGCTTGCAAAGGATATAAAGAAAAAGGGAGAGGCTGCCAAGGTTGCGGTAAGAAATATAAGAAGAGATGCTATAGAACTGATCAAGAAGGCTGAAAAAGCCGGTGAGATCAGTGAAGATGAAATGAAAAAGTTTGATGACAAAGTTCAAAAAGCTACGGATAAGTCTATAGAAAAAATAGACGGTTTGGTTGATGCCAAGACAAAGGAAATCATGAAAGTTTAGAGTATGAAGGTATAAGGTATATTGTAACTTCTATCAGCAAGGGTGTTTTGAGAGTATGCAAAGAGATTAAGCACTTATCTTGTAAAGATATGTGCCTTAGTTTCCTGTACTTTTAGAATACCCTTTATACTTTTATTATCTACGCATATGTAGAATAGGGGGAAATTATGTCAAAAATCTTGGATGATTTATATGTGAAAGAAGTCAAAGAGCTACTAAATGAAGAATTAAAATCCAAAGGTATAGCAGTTCCAAGCCATGTTGCCATAATACTTGACGGCAACGGACGCTGGGCAGCTAAGAGGAAACTGCCAAGAGCCATGGGGCATAAGGCAGGCTGCGAGACTCTTGAGCAGATAGTTGAAGATGCGGCAAGAATAGGTCTTGATTATTTGACGGTATACGGTTTTTCAACCGAGAACTGGAAAAGAAGTGAGCAGGAAGTATCGGCTCTGATGAAGCTTTTCAGATTTTATATGGTTAAACTTATTAAGGTTGCCAATGATAATAATGTAAAAGTTAAAATGATAGGAGACAAATCAAGATTTGATAAAGACATAGTTGAGGGTATAGACAGACTTGTAGAAAGCACTAAGGCAAATACCGGAATGACCTTTATCTTTGCGGTAAATTATGGCGGAAGGGATGAGATTGTAAGAGCGGTAAAAAGGATAGCCGCCACCTATAAGCATGATGATCTGGATATTTCGGATATAGAGGAATGTACTATAAGTTCATACCTTGATACGGCAGATATTCCCGATCCGGATCTTTTAATAAGAACGAGCGGTGAGCTTAGGATATCCAACTTTTTACTATGGCAGATAGCATATTCGGAAATTTATATCACGGATGTATTGTGGCCGGATTTTAATAAAAGAGAGTTATTAAAGGCTATAGTAGACTACAATAAAAGGGAAAGAAGATTCGGTGGAAGATAATGTTTATTACAAGACTTATAAGCGGTATCATAGTACTCTTAATAGCCATAGGTATAGTTGCTTTCGGAACTGTGCCCTTATGGTTTGCAAGTATTTTACTTTCAGGTATAGCTATGTATGAGCTATATAAGGCTTTCGGCATAAAGGGCAGCGCTCTAAGTTATGTAAGTTATGTATTGTCCGTATTTTATTATTTTTTGGTACTTTTTAATGTTGACGAATACATAGGAATATTCATAACTATTGCTATATTAATACTTTTGGCTATATATGTATTTACCTTTCCCAAATATAATATAAATGATGTGGTGAGAATTTTATTTACTTTAATATACATACCTGTGATGTTTTCATTTTTATATAAAATAAGGGCATTAAGACATGGCGAGTATATTATATGGCTTGTATTTATATCAAGCTGGGGAAGCGATGTCTGTGCCTATTCTGTAGGTATGCTTATAGGAAGGCATAAGATAGCACCCAAACTAAGCCCCAAAAAGTCTGTAGAAGGCTGTCTTGGAGGAGTCTTGGGTGCGGCTATAATGGGCTATATATTCGGACTTGTATTTAAAAGCTATGTCGAGCCTATAAGATATATAGAGGCAGTGTGTACCGTTGCCTGTACTGCAGCTTCGGTACTGTCCCAAATCGGAGATTTTGCCGCATCCGGAATAAAAAGAAATCAGGAAATAAAAGATTACGGCAATCTTATACCGGGACATGGCGGAATACTTGACAGGGTGGACAGCATACTTTTTACGGCTCCGGTCATATTTTTTGTAATAATGTTTCTTTCAAGAATATAAGGAGTAAATAATGAGAAAGATAAGCATATTGGGTTCTACAGGCTCTATAGGAACACAGGCTCTTGATATAATAAGACATAATAAGGATATAGAAGTTGTTGCGCTTGCAGCAGGTAACAATATCGCTCTTTTAAAAAAGCAGATAGAAGAATTTAAGCCTAAGTTTGTGTCGGTAGCTGATGAAAAGTCAAGCCTTGAATTAAAAAAAGAACTTAAGGATAAAAGTTTGGAAACAGGTTTTGGAAAAGAGGGACTTATAACTGCGGCTTCCATACCCGAGGCGGATATTGTACTGAGTGCGGTAGTGGGAATGAGGGGTATAGAACCTACTATAGCTGCAATAAAATCAGGTAAGGATATAGCTCTTGCCAATAAAGAGACAATAGTGTGTGCAGGGCATATTATTATGCAGCTTGTAAAGGACTTCGGGGTCAATCTTTTTCCGGTAGACTCCGAACATTCTGCGATATTCCAATGTTTGGATAAATACAATCCTATACAAAAAATACTTCTTACAGCCTCGGGAGGACCTTTTAGGGGGTATACGAGTAAAGAATTGGAAAATGTTACCTTAGAGCAGGCATTAAAACATCCTAATTGGAGCATGGGCAAAAAAATCACCATAGACTCTTCCACCATGGTCAACAAGGGTTTGGAAGTGATAGAAGCCATGCATCTTTTTAATGTAGATGCTTCCAAGATAGAGGTACTGGTACAGCCTACCTCCATAATACACTCTATGGTTGAATTTGAAGACGGCGGGGTAATTGCACAAATGGGTACACCCGATATGAAGCTGCCTATACAATATGCACTCTACTATCCAAAAAGAAAGTATATCAAGGGTGAAAGACTTGATTTTAAAAAGCTTGGAAAGATAGAGTTCGAAGATGTGGATTTGGATGTATTTGAGGGATTAAAGTACGCCTATGAGGCTGCAAACTTAGGCGGAAGTATGCCGGCAGTTTATAATATAGCCAATGAGTATGCGGTTGAGTTGTTTTTAGAAAAAAGAATAGCTTATAAGGATATAACAAGACTGATAAAGGCTGCTATGGATAAGCATAAAAATACAGCACATCCTTCGGTAGCTGAAATACTTGAGATAGAAAAAGAGATTAAGGCGGATATTAGGAGAGATTAGTATATGAGCATAATAATTGCTATTTTGATATTTGGAATAATTGTATTGATACATGAGTTCGGACATTTTATTGTTGCAAGATGGTCAAAAATAGATGTTTTGGAGTTTTCTATAGGAATGGGACCGAGTATTTATACCTACCACGGTAAAAAGACAGACTATTCTATAAAGCTCTTTCCTATAGGGGGGTCTTGTAGAATGGCAGGAGAAGACTCGGAAGAAGAAGGAGAGCCTAAAGAGGGAACATTTAACTCAAGACCGGTATGGTATAGGCTTGCGGTTATCTTTGCAGGTCCTTTATTTAACTTTATTCTTTCTTTTCTTTTGGCACTTTTTATCGTATCTGTTGCAGGGATTGATAAACCTGTAATTTCAGAGGTCAAGGAAAATTATCCGGCTTACAATGCAGGAATAATGCCGGGTGATGTAATAAAGTCAATAGATAAAAAAGATATACACCTATATAGGGAGCTTATGCTTTATCTATACATAAATCCTGAAAAAACTATAAACCTAAAGATAGAAAGAGATGTAAATGGATCTAAGGAGATAAAAGATGTAAGCGTTACACCTTTGTATGATAAAGAAAATGAAAGATACATGATAGGTATAGTATCGACAGACCGTGAAAAAGTAAGTAATTTTTTAAGTATCATAGCTTATTCAATGTATGAAATAAAGTATAATATAGACAGTACTTTGGGAGGACTTTTGCAATTGATAAGAGGAAAGGCAAGCACCAAGCAAATCAGCGGTCCTTTAGGTATAGTGGCTACTGTTCGAAGCAGTGTAAGTGAGTCAATGAATTACGGTTTTATGTCCGTACTTCTTACCGTTGCCAATATGACCATGCTTTTAAGCTCTACACTTGGTATTATGAACCTTTTGCCTATACCGGCACTGGACGGTGGAAGAATACTTTTTCTTTTAGTTGAAGCAATACTTAGGAAACCTCTTAACAGGAAGATAGAAGCCTACATTCACTTTGGAGGCTTTGTACTCCTTATGATACTTATGGTATTCATATTATACAATGATATAGTGAATTTGATTTTTAAATAAATTTGGAGGAGAATATGCCCTATAAGACAAGGCGGATACATATAGGAGATAAGGTTATAGGAGGCGGTGCACCGGTACTTATACAGTCCATGTGCAATACAAAGACAGATGATACCGAGGCAACCATAGCACAGATACTGGCTTTGGAAAAGGCAGGCTGTGATATAATAAGGGTGGCGGTACCGGATATGACTGCTGCCAAGGCTTTAGAAGAAATCAAAAAATACATACATATACCTTTGGTTGCAGATATACATTTTGATTATAAACTTGCAATAGAGTCTATAGAAAGAGGAGTTGATAAAATAAGGATCAATCCCGGCAATATAGGTAATCTTGACAGAATAAGGGCTGTAATTGAGGCTGCAAAGTCAAGAAATATACCCATAAGAGTAGGAGTAAACTCAGGTTCTTTGGAAAAAGAAATACTAAAAAAATATTCAGGCGTTACTGCCGAGGGTATAGTGGAGTCGGCACTTGACAAGGTTAAAATAATAGAGGACTTGGGCTATGAAAATCTTGTTATAAGTATAAAATCATCGGATGTAATGATGTGTATAAAAGCACATGAGCTTATCGCAAAAAAGACGGATTATCCTTTGCATGTAGGCATTACGGAGTCGGGCACGGTAAAAAGGGGCACTATAAAGTCTTCTGTAGGTCTTGGAATTATACTTTATCAGGGTATAGGAGATACTATAAGAGTATCTCTTACCGGCGATCCGGTAGAAGAGATAACCTGTGCAAAGATACTTCTTAAAAGTTTGGGACTTAGAAAAGACGGTATAGAGGTAGTGTCCTGCCCTACCTGCGGCAGAACTGATATAGATTTAATAGGACTTGCCAATCAGGTCGAGGAGCTTGTAGAGGACTATCAACTGGACATAAAAGTGGCTGTAATGGGCTGTATAGTAAACGGTCCGGGAGAGGCTAAAGAGGCTGATATAGGCATAGCCGGCGGCAGGGGCGAAGGCATGCTTATAAAAAAGGGAAAAGTGGTAAAAAGAGTCAAAGAAAAAGAGCTGCTTAATGTACTAAAAGAAGAACTTGATGAATTATCAAAAAAGGACAGGACTTAAATCAATGAAAAGTTTTACGGAAACCTTTCCAAAACTTAAAGATGAAGAAGGTTTCAGCGATCTATGGCAATTTATAACAGTAAGCAAGGTGTCGGCAAAGCCGGATATGAGCGAGCTTAAGGTGTATATAAGGTCAGAAAGGCTGATAGAAAAAAAGCGTATCTATGATATTGAAAAGCTTATCAAAGATAGGCTTTTTCCTTATAAAAAAATACGCATAAGACTGATAGAAAAGTTTAATCTTTCAAAGCAATACAACTTGGAAAATCTCTATGCAAGCTATATAGACAGTATACTTTTGGAGTTAAGAAAGAGCAAGATAATTTATTACAATATGCTTACAACCGCAAAAGTAGAGATAAAAGAAAAGAATACTTTGGAGTTGAGTATAGAAAAAAATACGCTCTATGTCGAGGTTATGAAAGACTTTATAGAGCTTCTGGAGAAGATATTTATAGAAAGATGCGGACTTGGAGTATATATTAAAGTTAATTATCTGGAATATTCCAAACCTGCCAAAGCTGCCAATGCGGATTATGAAGACAGCTACATCAGTGTAACTAAGGAAATAAAAAAAGAACAGGAAGAAAGTAAGAGTAAGGCAGCGGCAAAAGAAAGTATTTTAGAGCCTGTCAAAAAAGAAGAGAAAAAAGAAGCCGATAAAGGAAAGACAGTCTCAAAATATCCGGAAAGAAAGTATAAAAAATCAAGCAATCCGGATGTGCTTTATGGCAGGGATTTTACAGATAACATAATACCTATAAAGGATATACAGGGTGAGATGGGCGAGGTGGTGATAGCCGGAAGTATAATAGAGCTTGATACCATACGCATAGAAAAGACTCAGTCAACCATATATATATGTACTCTCAGTGATTACAGCGACTCTATTGTAATGAAACTTTTTATAAAGGATGAGCAAAAAGGAAATATTGAAGATATACTGCGTAAAGGCAATGCTTTAAAAGTATGCGGTCAAACGAGTATAGACAGATTCGATTCGGAGCTTACACTGGGCTTTATAAGAGGTATTAAAAAGTATGAAATCAATAATGCCGATGAGCGTGTAGATGATGAAGAGATAAAAAGAGTAGAGCTGCATTGTCACACCAAAATGAGTGATTTTGACGGAGTATCCTCTGCCGAAGATATTATTAAAGAGGCACAAAGGCTTGGAATGAGCGCTATAGCTATAACGGATCACGGAAATGTGCAAAACTTTACGGAAGCCTATCATGTAGTGGAAAAACTGAAAAGTCCTTTTAAGGTCATATACGGTATGGAAGCCTATGTGGTGGATGATGTAAAGTCTTTGGTATTAAATCCGGGTGAGTACAGCTTGGATGATGACTATGTGGTATTTGATATAGAGACAACGGGATTTTCTGCTAAAAATGACAAAATCATAGAAATAGGTGCGGTAAAGATATCAAACGGCAAAATAACGGACAGGTTTTCAACGCTTATAAATCCTAAGATGCCGATACCGCTTAAAATAGAAGAGCTTACAAAAATAAATGATGCTATGGTGCTTGGTGCACCTGTAGTAGAAGAGGTCTTGCCTAAATTTTATGATTTTATAGAGGGAGCGGTGCTTGTGGCTCATAATGCTTCATTCGATGTGGGCTTTATGAGAGAGAAGTTCAAACTTATTTCCAGAACAATAAATCCCTGTGTAATAGATACTGTAGAGTTTGCAAGGCTACTTTTACCTAACTTGTCAAGATTTAAGCTCGATACTGTAGCAAAAAACTTAGGAATAAGTCTTGAAAATCATCACAGAGCAGTGGATGATGCCGAGGCAACCGCCTGTATCTGGCTTAAGTTTGTAGACTTATTAAAAGAAAGATACGGTAGTGGTAAATTAAAAGAGCTTGAAGGGCTTAATAAATTAAGTACTAATGTTATAAGGAAACTACATGAAAACCATGTAACCCTGCTTGCCAAAAATGATATAGGAAGAATCAACCTTTACAGGCTGGTATCACTTTCTCATACAGAGTATTATAATAAGATACCGAGAATACCCAAATCTCTTTTAATTAAATACAGAGAAGGGCTTATACTGGGCTCAGCCTGCTCAAACGGAGAGCTTTTCCAAGCCTTGCTCAGAAATGAAAGCGAGGAAAAGCTTGGCAGTATTGTTGATTTTTATGATTTTTTGGAAATACAGGACAGCAAAAATAACCTCCACATGGTTGAAAGCGACAGGTACAGCATAAGCAGTGAAGAAGATATAAAAGAGATTAATAAAGAAATATGCAGGCTGGGTAAGATTTATGAAAAGCCGGTAGTTGCTACGGGAGATGTGCATTTTCTAAACCCTAAAGATGAGGTTTACAGACGCATACTTATGTATGGAAAGGGCTTTGATCGTGCCGACAAGCAGCCGCCTTTATATCTTAAGACCACCAAAGAGATGTTAAAAGATTTTGAGTATCTGGGTCAGAGTAAAGCCTATGAGGTAGTGGTTACAAACAGCAATAAGATTGCCGCCATGGTTGAGAATATAATCCCTGTAAGACCTGACAAATGCGCTCCCGTAATAGAAAACTCGGATGAGATGTTAAGAGCTGCCTGCTATGAAAAAGCCTATGAGCAATACGGTAATCCCCTGCCAAAGCTTGTTGAGGCAAGACTTGAAAGAGAGCTTAATTCTATTATTAAAAACGGTTTTGCGGTTATGTATATAATAGCAAAAAAACTGGTGGAAAAAAGCAATTCAGATGGCTACCTGGTAGGGTCAAGAGGTTCGGTCGGTTCTTCATTTGCGGCTTATACTTCCGGAATTACCGAGGTCAATCCCTTGCCTCCGCATTATTATTGTACTTGCAAATATGTTGACTTTGACAGTGAAGAGGTTAAACAGTATGTAGGTATGGCAGGCTGTGATATGCCGGATAAGGTCTGTCCTCTATGTGGAAATAAATTAAAAAAAGACGGTTTTGATATACCCTTTGAAACCTTCCTCGGATTTAAGGGAGATAAAGAGCCGGATATAGACCTTAATTTTTCAGGAGAGTACCAATCAAATGCACATGATTATACGGAAGTGCTTTTTGGAAAGGGACATACTTTCAGAGCCGGTACGGTAAGCACTTTGCAGTTTAAGACTGCTTACGGATATGTAAAAAACTACTATGAGGAGCATGGTGAGAGAAAAAGAAAGTGTGAGATAGCCCGCCTCAGTAACGGCTGTGTAGGCATAAGAAGAACTACCGGACAGCACCCCGGAGGTATTATAGTGTTGCCGCACGGCGAGGAAATATACAGTTTTACACCGGTGCAAAGACCGGCTAATGATGTTAATTCCAAGACGGTAACTACACATTTTGACTATCATGCCATAGATCATAATCTTCTAAAACTTGATATACTGGGTCATCAGGATCCTACTATGATCAGGATGTTACAGGATATTACAGGTATAGATCCGGTAAAGGATATACCGCTTGACTCCAAAGAAACCATGAGCCTTTTTAAGGACACCTCAGCCCTCGGTATAAGTCCTGACGATATAATGGGCTGCAAGCTCGGAGCCTTGGGTGTACCGGAGTTCGGTACGGACTTCGCTATGCAGATGCTTATAGAGGCAAAGCCTGAGGGGCTGTCCGACCTTGTGCGTATAGCAGGGCTTGCCCACGGTACCGATGTGTGGCTTGGAAATGCACAAACTCTTATAAAAGAGGGAACTGCAACTATAAGAACCGCTATATGTACCAGAGATGATATCATGATATATCTGATAGAAAAAGGTATAGAAGAGGGTGTGTCATTTAAGATAATGGAGGCTGTAAGAAAGGGAAAGGGACTTAAGCCGGAAGAGGAAGAGATTATGCGCAAGGCAGCTGTGCCGGAATGGTATATAGATTCCTGTAAAAAGATAAAATATATGTTCCCTAAGGCACACGCCGCCGCCTATGTAATGATGGCATGGAGAATAGCTTATTGTAAGATTTTTTATCCCTTGGCATATTACAGTGCTTATTTTACCATAAGGGCATCTTCATTTTCCTATGAGATCATGTGTTTTGGAAAAGCAAGGCTCGAAGAGTATATAGCACAGTACCAAAAAAAGCAGGAAACTTCTTCGGCTACCGCCAAAGACGAAGACACCTTTAAGGATATGAGGATAGCTCAGGAGATGTATGCCAGAGGCTTTGAGTTTGAAGAAATAGATATTTACAGGGCGGAGGCGACCAAATGCTTTATAACCGACAATAACAAAATAATGCCGCCGCTTTCAAGCATAGACGGTTTTGGTGAAGTGGCAGCTAACCAGCTTGTGAATGCAAGAAAGGCGGGAGAATTTATTTCTAAAGATGATTTGATGGAAAGGGCAAAGATAGGTAAGAGCACCTGTGAGCTTTTGGATAGACTGGGGCTTTTGAAAAAATTGCCGCAAAGCAATCAGATGTCGATATTTGATGTGTTGTAAACTTGGGTATAGGGGGAGTAATTATTTTTATATGATTTAAGTGTGTTTTTATTTGATATTAAATATATAATGCTGTATAATACATCTATGTATAAGCTGACCGGTGAACAATATCATTGGTACTAGCATTATTACTACCTTGTTAATATATTTTAACCAATATAAATATAACTTATCTTTACTCTACTATTTCTGATTTTAATTAAATGTCAGAGATACACTATTGTATTGTTGATATTTAGACTTATTGTTACTTTGTTAATAGATTGTAACAAATATATAATAGAGATCTACTCTACTGTTGCTGATATTAATTAAATGTCAATGATACTATACACTAGTTTAAGAGTTTAAAGATAAATATATGAACAACATACTTGCGGAAAGTAATAGTTATTGCCGTTATCTTGTTTTT
>ERZ773083.580-NODE-580-length-29302-cov-4.251103_pt1 | contig 29302 bp, 27 predicted proteins | sample MGYA00511465_ERZ773083 | MGnify/ENA primary metagenome ERZ773083 (study PRJEB29015, sample SAMEA2738001) | human oral metagenome | biome: human oral; feature: human-associated habitat; material: dental | place: China | collected 2060 ... | reverse complement strand
AAAAACCAGCACCAAGAGAAATTTGTGAGAAAATTGCACGTTTTTCAGGAATTTCTGACATGGCGGTTCTAAATTTACCAGATATTAATTCAGTATATGATGTACCGTTTAATGTTTTAAAATCAGGTGTTCTCGAAATTTTGAATGATTTTGTTGGTGATAATGATGAACCTGATATGTCGAAGTGGTTAGAATTTTCTGAACGTCGGGCTAAAAAATATGAAAAGACAGTGACAGTGGGACTGGTGGCTAAATATGTAGGAAACGAAGATACTTATATCTGTGTAACGGAGGCTTTGAAGGCTGCGGCTGCTTGGACAGGTGTAAATCTCGAAATTAAATGGATTAATGCAGAAAAAGCGAATAATGAAGATTTTGCTTCGGTTGATGGACTAGTGGTGCCTGGGGGTTTTGGTGCAAGAGGGATTGAGGGGAAAATCTTGGCGGCGGAGTTTGCGCTCGAAAATGATAAACCATATCTTGGATTATGCCTTGGTATGCAGGTGGCTTGTATTGCGGCGGCAAGAAGAGCGGGGCTAAAAAAGGCAAACTCGGAAGAATTTGAACCGGAAACGACTGAAAATGTAATTTATATTATGGATGGACAAAAGGGAAAGGAGTCAACTGGTGGGACGATGCGGCTCGGGGATTATAAAGCAAAACTAGTAAAAGGGAGTAAAACGGCGAAGATTTATGGTCAAGATGAGGTGACTGAACGCCATCGTCATCGTTTTGAAGTGAATCAAAAGTTTTTGAAGCAAATTGAGAAGGGCGGGATTGTAGTGTCAGGAACTTCACCAGATGGGAAATTGGTGGAATTTGTTGAAGCACCGAAATTAAGGTTTTTCCAGGCGACACAGGCACACCCAGAATTTAAATCGCGACCGTTAAAAGTACATCCTTTATTTCAAGCTTTTATGGATGCACTAGTGTAACTTGAGCTCAATTTGTGTTTTTTATATTTTGGAACAGATGAGAGTATCAGTGGTATGTGTTAAAATATGATCATGGAGAAGGTTGAGCAATTATTTAAATCTGTGATCAAAAAATTATACAATATCGATATTGATGTTGATTTGACGTTTGCCCCAAAAGAGACTGGTGCGGATTTTGCGACAAATGTCGCAATGTGTTTGGTAAAGAATTTGAAAAGGAATCCATTTGAGATTGCGGAGGAAATTAAAGGTAAAATTTTAGAAGATAAGTTTCAGAAGGATTTGTTTGAGTTAATTGAAGTTGCAAAACCTGGATTTATTAATATCAAAATGGCTGACGGATTCTATAAGCAAGAGCTGGATAGATACCAAGAAAATTTTTTAGAGAATATAGCGTTAGACGGATATCTAGGTAAAAAAGTTATTTGTGAATTTTCGGATCCAAATCCATTTAAGATTTTGCATGTGGGGCATCTTTATACTTCGATGGTTGGAGATGCGATTTCGCGATTAGTAGAATTTGCTGGCGGAGATGTAATAAGAGCTAATTTTGGTGGTGATGTTGGATTACATGTCGCAAAAAATATATACGCCTTGTTAAAACATGTAAAAGAAATTCATGAATCAATGACACCTACTGAGAAAGCTGAACTGATGTCAAAAACGTATGTGGAAGGCGCTTCGGCTTATGAAGAAGATGAGAAAGCGCGTGAGCAAATTGTCGAATTAAACCGGAAGATCTATGAAATTGCAGCAGCAGGAGAAACGGTGATCGCAGATCTAGAAGACATGATACTGGATAAGGATTTATCAAAGAGTGCTAAAGCGAAAAAAGAACTTGAGATTGCTAAAATTTATTTTTGGGGGAGAGATGCCAGTTACCAATACTTTAAAGATTTTTACAAGAGTATCGGGGTAAAGTTTGACCGCTATTATCCAGAATCGACAGTAGTAGGAAAGGGACTTGAGGTGGTGACTAGAGAACTTGGCGAGGGAGTTTATGAAAAATCTGATGGTGCTGTGGTATTTCGTGGAGAGAAATATGGACTCCATACACGAGTTTTTATAAATAAAAATGGTTTACCAACGTATGAAGCAAAAGATATCGGTTTAATTTTTACAAAATGGGAAGATTATCATTTTGATAAATCAATCATTATTACAGGTAATGACATTATTGATTATATGAAAGTGGTGCTAAAATCGGTGGAACAGTATGCCCCTGAACTTTCTAAGAGAACGTTGCATATTACACACGGGCAAGTGAAGCTACCTGGTAAGGAAAAAATGTCTTCACGAAAAGGAAATTTTTTGAAAGCTATAGATGTGATTAATTTAATAAGAGAAGAACTTATTTTAGTGCAACAAAATATAGATAAAAACAAGTTTAATAGGTCGGGGGATGCTTTGAAAGATGAAGAGATTGACCCCAAAGTTTTATTTGGAGCTATTCGTTATGCATTTTTAAAGTATAAAGTTGGTGGCGATATTGTATTTGATGTAAAAGATTCAGTTTCAATGACTGGAAATTCTGGTCCATATTTGCAATATTCTGCAGTGAGAGCACAAAAAGTACTTGGAAAAATTCTAGAATCGCAGACAGAGAAGATGAATAAAAAAAATACTCAAGAGGAATGGCGATTGTCAAATTATGAAAGAAGTTTGATCAAAAAAATTGTTCAATACAAGAGTGTGATTAAAGAGGCTGTTATAGAACTTTCACCGAGTAAAATATGTACTTATTTGTATGAGTTGGCGCAGGAGTTTAGTCGTTTTTATGAGAATATTCAAGTGGTTGGGAGTGATTTCGAAGTTTCACGAGGTGAGATAGTTTTAACTTATCTTAAAGTGATGACTCATGGACTAAATTTGTTAGGAATTAATATACCGGAAGAAATGTAAGATGACGAAAAAAGCGAAATTGTTGTGGATTGATCTGGAGATGACAGGTCTTGATCCAGAGAAGGATAAAATATTAGAGGTGGCTGCGATCGCTACAGACTGGCAGTTTAATGTGTTAGATAAGATGACGGCGGTAGTGAAAGTGTCTCCAGAAATTATTAAAAAACGAATGGTTGGACAATTTTGGGATGACCACAAGGATTCGTATCTTGCGTTAGTTGCTCAAAATGAAAAGGGTGAGGATGAAAAGGTAGTTGAAAAGAAGATTTTAGAATTTATTGATAAAAATTTCGGTGAAGAAGTGTATCTTGCAGGCAATTCGATTCATCAGGATAAGAGATTTATCGTGAAAGAATGGTCAGAGCTAAATCAAAGATTACATTACCGAATGTTTGACGTGTCTGCTTGGAAAATTTATTTTGAGAATGTCCTGAATAAAAAATTCACAAAACGGGAAGCTCACAGGGCTCTAGATGATATTGAGGGTTCAATTGAGGAAATTAAGTACTATTTAACTTTTATTAAGAAGGATAAAGCATGAATTTTGAAGTTGAGGAAATCGGCGGGATTGGTCCATATAATAAGTCAGATTTTTTATCAGAAAAGGGAGAAAAGGTTGGGGAACTTTTTGCAGCACCGAACGAAAAAGTATTTTTAGTAAAAAGAAAAAATACAATTGAAGTTAGGACGGATCAAAATTTACATAAATTGTTTAAAGAGCGTTATGAATCCGTGATGACTTCTCGTTATTTTGGAAACGGTGGGATTGAAATTGTCATGAGTGGGCAGATACCATTGACTGAAATCTACGATATTGCAAGATTAAGCTATAACCTAACAAAAGAGATCTGATTATTTTTTACGTTGATCGCGGATTTCTTGAAGAACAGTAAGAATTTTTTCGTCAGTGGTTGGTTTAGTGAATTCTTTTTTGGCTGAAAATTTGTTAATGAAACGGACAAAAATAAAGATACAAAAGGCGACAATTAGAAAATTAACAACATTTTGGATGAATGTGCCATAGCGAATATGTGCTGCACTGTTGATACCAAAAAAATTAGGAATAGTTAATTCTAGATGAGTAAAATCAATACCGCCAAGGACGAGACCGACAATTGGCATAACTAGATCGTTGACAAGTGAACTAATGATTTTATTAAACGCACCACCAACTATTACACCGACTGCAAGATCGAGAACGTTACCACGATTAACGAATTCTCGAAATTCTTTGAGAATTGGATTAACTTTTTTGAGACTTTTTTTAAGTTGTTTGAGTTCAGGGTTTTTCATATAAGTTATTATAACCGATTTTTATATGAAAAATGAGAATGATTTATTTAAGTCGATTATACCGTTATACGGCTTTTGTATTAAAATTATCGTAGTTATTTTTGATGTTGGTTAGGTTTTTTATTTCAGTATCAGTGGCAGTTTTGGCGCTTGATTTTTTTGTACGTTGATTGATTTCAGTTTGATAGTTGATTAAATAAGCTAATTGTAGAGAGAATTCACGTGTGAGAACGCGATCAAGGTGAGCAGAAAGTCTAGCAGTTTCAAGAGTGTCGTTTAGTGTGGTATTTTTATTTTTTTCGTCAGTTGATATTGCACTATCAGAGAGATCTTCTACGTCTTCAATACCAAAATCTGTGGCTAATGAATTTTTTTCTGTGAGCATTAATTCATTTAAAACGGTTTTAAGAGAAGTAGTATAACCGCGGAGATCGGAAGATTTTAAAAGATCACTATATTTTGAAATTGTTTCATCATTAAGATACTTAGCCATGTAATAACTACGGATGAGAAAATCTCGATCACGAGTATCAACACTTTTTTTGGTATTGAATAAAAAAGTTATACCAACTAACAAAAAGAGAGAGATAACAAAAATAATGATGTTTTTCAGAGTAAGGTATTTGAGAATGTCAAAACCGTTATTAGGTGATTTAGAATGATTTTTGTTTTCACTTGCGATTTGTTGCAAATAGGCCATTTTATCCATGTGGATATTATAGCATAACAGATTTGGGATGTTATAATTTAGGAAAAGAGATGATGTGGAGGAAAATCTTTAGTGCAGGATGCTAAGGAAGAGATTCGAGCAAGACTTCCGATTGAAGACGTAGTCTCGCAGTATATTGAGTTAAAAAGAGCAGGGAGAACTCTTAAAGGGCGTTCGCCTTGGGGTGTAGATAAGACACCATCTTTTATGGTGTCGCCTGAAAAAGGAATTTGGCATGATTTTTCTGCAAATAAAGGTGGTGATATTTTTAGTTTCATTATGGAGGTTGAGGGGATAAGTTTTCGAGAGGCACTAGAAAAATTGGCTGCGCAGGCAGGGGTAGAGTTGAAGAAATATGACCAAAGTGATAAAAAAAATGCAAGATTAAAAATGCGAGCTAAAGAAGCACTGGAACTTGCCTGTAAGTATTATCAAGTATGTTTAGCGAAAAATAAGACAGTTTGTGAATATGTGTTTTATAAACGTGAATTAAATCGACCAACGATTGTGGAATTTAGGGTGGGGTATGCTCCAAATAGTAAAGATAGTTTGATTTCTTTTTTAATGAAACGTGGTTATTTATTTGAAGAGATGCAGGAAGCAGGATTGGTTAACCGTTTTAAGGGCGATCTATTTAAAGGACGAATGATGATACCGTTTTTAGATGCAAGTAGCGGGGAAGTGATTGGTTTTACGGGGAGGATTGTTGGACAGGGTGAGCCAAAATACCTAAATACACCAGAAACAAGGTTATTCAATAAGGGTAGATTTATTTTTGGGTTAGCACAAGCGAAAGAGGCAATTCGTAAAAGTAATTTTGTGGTGATTGTGGAGGGAAATATGGATGTAATTTCTTCACATCAAGCAGGAGTGAAGGAGGCTGTAGCGACTTCTGGTACAGCAATGACTGAGAATCATCTGAAAATATTAGCAAGATTAACGTCAGATATTCGATTGGCTTATGATGGAGATGATGCTGGAGTGAAAGCTACTGAAAGAGCAATTATGCTAGCTGGGAAGGTTGGAATTTCACTTTCTGTAGTTTCTGGATACGGGAAAGCGAAAGATCCAGACGAGCTGATAAAAATTGATCCAAAATTATGGCAGGAGTGTGTGGAAGATAGAATTCCAGCTGTGGATTGGATTTTGAAGAAATACGAGACAAAATTAAATTTATTAACTGGTCCTGGAAAAAAAGAATATTCAGATTTGGCAATGAGGATAATTAGTTATATCGAGGATCCGGTCGAAAAGAAACATTATGAACAATTAGTAGCAAGGAAACTGGATGTAACAGTGGAGGATTTGCAGTCAAAGAAAATTAAAATTGAAACATTAAGATTAAAACCAATTGCAACGAAAAAACAAGTTGATTGTACTGATGATTCAGCGGATCTAATGGAAAAAATAAGAACATTGGAAGATAATTTGTTGGCGATTTTGATTTATGGTGGTGTGGTTGGAAAAGAAATTGGATTGGAAATACCTGAGGATGAGACTAAATTGCAGGAGCTATCATTAGTGTTTGACGAGAAATATGCAAGAATGACTGAAGATGCCTTAAAAAAAGAAACTGAAAACTTGAGTATGAGATATAAGGAAGAATTACGAAAACAGAAAATTATGGAACTAACCAATCAGCTTTCGGAGTTTGAAAATAATGAGGAAAAAACAATGGAAATTTTAAAACAGATTGAAAGAATTCGTAGAGAATAAGGCTAACAAACTAGACTTTTATAAGGATTAGCGGTATAGTTACATAAAAGTCATATTTTAAATCGAAAGGGTGAACCATGGAGGACAACGTTAAAACGTCTGCCTTATCTCAAAGTGATATGCTTGAGAAGTTTGTTGATCAGTTGATTGATGAAAAAAAGATGCCAAAAACTGATCGACTGAGAGCTGAGTTATCAGAGAAGGTGAGTGATGCAGTAATGACGGAGATTCTAATGAATTTGCCTGATTACCTTTTGGATAAAATAAATGCCGCTTATGATGAAAACCGCGCAAGTGATGAATTGATTGAAGAGATAATTAATGAATCAGGGGTCGATACAAAACAAATCGCTGAAAAAACATTGTTAAATTTTCGTGAACAGTTTTTAGCTTAAGATTTTAAAAATATGACAATACTTTGAAAAAAGGAGAAATAATGGAAAAAATAGGAAACAAACCAAGTGAAACTGTGAAAGATGAAAATATCACAGTTGAAGGCGGTCGAGAAAAAGAAGCGACTCCTGAAAATCAATCAAAAAAGATCGTGTTTGATAAGAAGAATATCGAATCGGTTGATAATCGTAGAAAGATTATGAGCTATCTCAAAGAGGAAGGTGAATCGAATCTGGAACAGATGGTGGGACTTGGGTTGATTTCAGAAAAAAATGCAAAGAAAGAACTATCTTCTTTACAAGAAACCATTAAAAAACTTGATGAAAATTATAATAGAGATCATAAAGATAAAGATGAAGAAACAAGAGAACATGCGGACAAAGTATTCCTGTATGGTATAAATCAGATTATGGAAAACGATATTAGGATGACAAGATCCTGTATCGATAAAGATCGCGACCAAAACAAGACTCATCTTGGTGAATTTCGAGAAGAAATTATTCGACGCTATGATCAAGGTGAGATTGATAAGAATATCAAAGAACGTAGAATTCGTGTGATTGATAAAATGGTTAAAGATTCTGCTGAGAAGACAAAGTCTGATTTTGAGAAAAAAGTTTATGGTGCGGAAGCTAGTAAACTAGTGGAAAATGAAAATAAAAAATATGATGAGATTGCTGGAGAATATAAAAAAGCTGAAGCTGATTATGCAAAAAAGAAAGCTGAATTTGAATCAAAGAATGGTAGAGGTTTTACAGAAGACCAGATAAAAGAACTGGAAGATTTAGAAGAAAAGAAAAATTCTTTATGGAATGATCAGAAAAAATATGGAAAATTAGTCGTTGGATCAGATGAAGAACGTCTCAAGAAGAAGATTGATGAAGTTGCAGTACGAGAGAAAGAAAAAGCTGAAGCGAGATTAAAAAAGTTGGCAGATGTTTTGGAGATTCCTGCTGATCGGATAGATGATGGTGGTTATATTAACTCTGAAATCACTGAAAATGAAACCAATAAAGTTGATGGAAAAAGCGAAGAAGATAAGGCTGGCGCTAAAAATGAGGATAATAAGGCTGATTCTAAGAATGAGAAAGGTGAGGATAAAACTGATAATACAGGAGAAGCTGAAAAGACTAATCTAAGTATTAATCCTGCAATATTGATACGCGTTTTGTATCCAAAGATGGCAGCGGTGAGTTCTGGTAATTCTATTTCGGAAGATAAAGAGAAAGAGAAAAACGAAGAACAAGAGAGGATCTCTGCACTTGAAGAATTTTATGAGTCTTTGAATCAAGACTCTATCGGGGAAAATAACGTAAAGGCAGTTGCTGTTGGTAAGGAATTATATAATTCTACAAAAGGTGAGGCAGAGAAAAATGATCAAAAAATTCTTGATCAACTTCACAAACAGGTTGAGCTAGTAAAGAGTTTAGATGAAAAAGATTCTAACTATGACTTCGAAAAAGGTGTCTTAAAAGGCATGAGGTTACTAGTTAACAATGAACGTGGTCGAATTCGCGAATTTTCTGAAATGGCTGCAAAATTTGGCGATGAAGCTGCTAGTGCTTTTATGTTTAATCGTTTACTTTATATAGAAAATGAATTATTAAAACAGTATGATCCTGAGCTTGGTGAGAGAGATTGGTGTGCGAAGACTGGTAATAAATTTGATCCTGATAAAATAAAAGATAAGAAACCTTGTATTTCCGAGGAGACATATAATAGTGCAGCGTATGTGATCGCTTCTTATAAGAAAGAATTGTTTGATTCTGTTAGACAGAGAGAAAAACTATCAAGCTATGATGAAGCAAAAAATAAAATAAAGTCTTACAGAAAAACAATAGAATATAAGAAATTGGTACAATATGAACGTGAGCGAGCTGACTTAATTAGAGCACAACGAGCTGCTGATGCAGAGGTGGCAAAAGCTGATAGTATTAAAGTAGAAGATGGTACAGCGAAAAAAGCAGAGGCAATAAACGATAATAAAAATGTTTTAAGTTTGTCGAAGAAAACTTCCTTATTGGCTAATGATTATATACGTGGGGTTTTCGTAAAAGAAAATGCTACACGTTGGTTAAACTTTATGAAGGGTAAAAATGTTTACGATGTAGCTAGCAAAGATTTGGATGCACAGACTTTAGAAAAGCGAACAGAAGAGAACGAAGAATTGAGACAGGCGATAGATGGACTTAAATTAGAAAGTCTATTTAAAGGGAGTGCAAGAGAGATGAAAGGTAAAGACAGATTTTTCGAAGCCTCATATATTTATAGTGAACTTGATAGAGAGTTTAGTGATGTTAAAGAACAACTTGAGAAAAGTATACACTTTGACGTAAGCGAACGAGAAAGAGATAAACTTAAATTGCAGGTTAACTTATTGCACAACATGATGGATAGTTTTACTAGTTATTACAGTGAAACATTTAATGAAGATAAGATACCTCTTAGAAATAATTTCTTGAATAATGTGAAATACAATACAGCAAATAAGGCAAGAAGGCTATTTCGTAATTTAATTAGAGGTCGTAGTTTGATATAGTAATTTACTTAAAGTTATTTTGGTAAAATTGATTGAGGTTTTTGAGGCTTGTTTTAATTGACGTTTTATGTTATAGATTGATGCAATGGAAAAGAGTATTGTGAACGAGAATAATAAAGGGAATAATGACGACGAAGAGTTGTTCGTTGCTCATGATGTTGATCTGGGTCCGCAGGAGCCTGGCTTAGATGAATTGTCGGAAGATGATGAACTATCTGATGAGGACCTTGAGATTACAGCGGAGAATGTTGACCAGTTCGCTGATGATTCGGTTCGATTATACTTGAGAGAGATCGGAAAGATACCACTTTTAACTAATGAAGAAGAGACTGACTTAGCTTATCGAATTGTGAAGGGAGATAAAAAAGCAAAGGATAAGATGGTTGAGGCAAATATGCGTCTCGTGGTTTCGATTGCTAAGCGTTATTCTGGAAGAGGACTTGATTTTTTGGATTTAATTCAAGAAGGTAATACAGGTTTACTTAGAGCAGTTGAGAAATTTGATCCTGATAAAGGTTTTAAATTTTCAACTTACGCAACTTGGTGGATTCGACAAGCAATTACACGTGCAATTGCAGATCAAGCGAGAACGATTCGTATTCCTGTACACATGGTTGAAACGATAAATAAGGTTCTTCGAGCTACTCGTAAATTGACGAATGAATTAAACCGTGAGCCAACTACAGAGGAAGTTGCAAAAGAAATGGGGATGGAACCCGATAAAGTTGATTATGTAATGAAGATTAAGCAGGATATTGCTTCTTTGGATGCAGCAGTGGGGCATGACGGAGAGGATGAGGATTCTGTTTTGGGGGACTTTATTGAAGACGAAGGTCGAACTTCTCCGGAAGATGCCGCAGCAGCACAGATGTTGAAGGAACAAATTGCGGAGATCTTGGGTTCCTTGTCGGAACGTGAGCAAAAAGTAATTAAATTACGATTCGGCATCGGTGGAGGAAGACCGCATACACTTGAAGAAGTTGGAGCGGAATTTGCAGTAACTAGGGAACGTATTCGTCAGATTGAAGCTAAAGCGTTATCAAAATTGAGGAAGCATAAGGATACTAAGAAGTTGCACGAATATCTTCACTAGTTATTAAATATAGTGGTAAGCCTAGGAGGAACGGAGTATAATTAGATTATGAAAAAGAAAATCTTGAGTCGGCTAACTTTGGTTTTTGGGATGAGTTTATCGATTATGACGTTGATGTGCGCGATGGCTTGTTTTTCGAGTGCTGTTTATGCTGAGTGTGCTGGTCAATCCACTGCAGTAATAAATTGTAGCGATAATGACCCAAAATATGCAATTTTTTCGCTACTCGGAATTGTTTTAAATGTTCTTACAATGGGAATAGGTATAGCTGCGACTGCGGGATTTTTATGGTGTGGATATCAATATATGACTTCTAAGAGTGAACCTGCGGTGATTGTTAAAGTGAAGACTAGAATAATGCATATCGTGATTGGTTTAATTGTTTATGCAATGTTTTGGGGAATTATAAATTTCTTGTTGCCTGGTGGCATTTTTAATGGTCAATCTTAAAATATGAAAAGTCAGTTATGTAACGATTATTTTTTGAGGGAATTGAAGCATAACCGGTTTTTTGAAGATTTAAATTATATCTTTCAAAAAATTCGAGAAGAATCAAAGAAAAAACGTATAAGAATTATTTTAGTGATAAATCCGAGATCAACACAAGCAAGACGCGCAAAGAAAGAGATTTTGGAGCCATTAAACCAATTCATTTTTGAGCAGGACGGAGCAAAAAAAGTAACTGTATTAAAATATGAAATTCAGCCAACTAATGTGGATGAGAATGCTAGGGGGCTGGCGAAGATATTATCTGATGATGATATTATGATTACAATTGGTGGTGATGGCACGGCGACGATTGGACTGAATGCGGTTCTTCTATCTTGTAAACAGGTAAAATATTATACTGTGCCATACGGAAATTTTAATGATATTGCAAGGACGGTGAAAGCTGCTAGGGGTGGGAAAGTATTTTTACTTGAAGCATTATTGGACGGTGAGCATTTTCGTTATGCATTGTGCTATTTTACGGTTGGAATGTTAGCAAAGTCGACAGAAATTTTTGATGAAACACGAATACGGGAAAGATTGAGGAAGAAGAAAAATAATTTGTTTTTTTCATTGTTTGAATTATTCAAATGGTTTCTTATAAATCATAAGGCTAGTTTTATACCGGATTTTACATATCGATTAATAGGAAGTTTTAAGAATAATAAAGATTTAAAGCAAGGTGAGATAAAGAGAAATTATTCAGATATGATTATTTTGAATGGTATTTCAATGGCGAAGATAATGAGAGGTGGGGAATATTATAGGAATAGATATTTTTTGGTAAAAACAGGGAGAATGCAAAATATTTTTAGTATCGGCTGGTTTATGATAAGAAGTATTTTATTTAAAGTACCTGGCGAAAAAGTTGAAGGTTGTGAATTTTTCTTTAAAAAAGAAGATTCTTGTACAATAGAGATTCAGGCGGAGGGGGAGTATAAAAAATTTTCTAATGTAGAGAAAATAGAATTTAGAAAAGCAAAAGAAGCTTTACAGATTTTATGACGCTTGTGCTATAATTGTAGACAATATGAGTCTATTGCATGGAGTGGGCGATTTCTTCGCGTTGGATATTGGAACAAATTCGATCAGAATGATCCAGCTTTCTGGAAATGTTGATAAGGGTTGGGTGTTAGAAAAATTTGCTTATGTGCCTGTTGACCCAAAAATTACTAAAGATGATTCAGAGACGGGTAAGCGAAAACTTGGCGAAATTATTTTGGGTGCACGTGAACAGGCGGGTATTAGAACAAAGAATATTGCGTTGGGGTTACCTGCAAGGAAAACTTATACGGCTATTATTGAGGTACCGAACGCGCCACAACGTGAACTTACACAAACAGTGAAGTATGAGGCTGACCAATATGTACCGATGTCGGTAGATGAGGCGAAAATTGACTTTGCGGTTTTGGGAATTTGTCCAAATGATCCAAAGAAAGCTGAAATTCTGTTATCTTCGACGGATAGTGCTTATGCTGAATCAGTTATGGAAGGTATTGAGCAGTTGGGTTTGAACGTGATTGCACAAGAGCCGGAGCCTATTTCGATGGTAAGAGCTTTGGCTCCAGTCGGAGTGCAGGATGCGCGTATGATTATTGATCTTGGTGAAACATCGACCGATTTAGTGGTGATGTATCAAGGGGCACCGCGCTTGGTGCGTTCAATTCCTGGAGGATTGACAAGTTTTGTTCGTACAGTGGAAAGTTCATTGAAGGTACGTGGAGATCAGGCAAGGCAATTTATTTTGAAGTTTGGTCTGGCACAAGATAAACTTGAGGGGAAGGTTTATGAAGCCTTAGGCTCGACATTAGAGAGCTTTGCATTTGAAATGACGAAGTCGGTGCGTTTTTTCCAGAACCGTTATGTGGGGGCACAAGTTGGAGGAATTGTACTTTCAGGTTTTTCAGGAATTATTCCATTTATGGCAGAATATATCGAGATGAAAACAGGCGTAGCAACTACGCAGGGTAATCCATGGCAGTATGTGAAAGTAACACCAGAACAACAGCAATTATTACTGCCAGTGGCATCTGAATTTAGTGTGGCGATTGGTCTAGCAGAAAGGAGTAATGATTGATGAAAAAATATAGTTTTAAAACAATGACTTTTTCTGATATTCCAAAGATGATTATGGATTTATTCAAGGGCAAGAATAAAGAAGAAACCATGATGACTGGGCAAACTGGAAAGTATGAAGTGAATCTGGTTCCTGATATTAAACTTGAGATGATAAGAATACAGAAGATGCGCAACTTAGTCTTTTTTGTCTGTATGATTGTTTCTGTGATTTCAATTTCAACAGTTGTACTGTTTGGCGTGATAAAGGGGACTCAAGATTTGATGATTTCTGGACAGGAAAATCATATTGAACTTTTGAGTAATAAAGTGACAACTTATAAAGAGCTACCAGATTTTTTGACGATTCAGGATCAGTTAAAGAAATTGTCTGAGATAAATAAAAATCGTCCTGTTCTATCAAGAGTATTTCCGATTCTAAAAAATTTGTTTCCAACTGGCGCTGACACGATTACGATGTCTGAGTTAAATGTGAATCTTGAAACTTCAACGTTAAACTTTGATGCGCAGGCGAATGCAGGAGAGGATCCAAAAATTGATTATCGTGTTTTGGAATCCTTTAAAAAATCAGTTAATTTGATGAGGTATGATTTTGGACGTTTTGTAACGGCTAAAGGTGATTATATTCCAACTCGTTGTATTAAAGAAACAGATGAGAAGGGGAATCTATTATCAGAAAATGGCAATGTATATGTGATTTGGAAAAGAGGTGCAACTGATTGTGATCCAGATAGAAATGATCATGTCGCTACTAAAGATGATGATGGTTCGAAAACGATTAATGATAAAAAAACCGATTCTTCAGTTGAGAATACAGATTTGAACAAGGGGAAAATTGGACAGGTGAATGATCAGGAAAATAAGCAAGATGAAAAGAATGAACCAACTAAGAAAACAGTGACAAAAGTTGAAACAGTTATTCCTGATGAGAAAATATGGCGTACTCCACAATTTGAGAGTTGGAGTAAGGGAACAGAAGTAAAAACTTCAGAAGATGGAATTGCTGATGATTTGAAGTCAAGTTCGGAAACAAAGACAACGACAGAAAATGATACTGAGACAGAGATAGTGACGATTAAGAATGTAAAAAACTATGTTTATAAGCCGGCGATGGACATGAAGGGAAAGATTTCTGGCATTCCACATTTCGAGAGTGAATGTATAAAATATAATGGTCAACAGGTGAAGGACGGAGATAAGGACGTAATTAAGTGGAATGCGCAGAATAACTGTAAGATGGTGCCAGAGGGGACTCAGATCACTGATTCTTCAAATGGACGAGATGCGAATAATAATTTAGTGCTACGTTTTTCAGCCGTACTTGCAATTGACCCAGTGATTTTTGCTTATAACACAAAACACGTGATGACGATTGGTCCAACGGGGCAAAATGTAACTGATTCTTATCAGCAGATTAAAGGGATGTTTGCGGCGCCTGCAAAAGACTGTCGTGCTGACGATGCGGAATGTATTAACCAAAAATCGAATACGACAGATAATACTAAAAAGGAAAATGAGGGAAAGAAATAATGGCAAAATCAGTTTTAAAGCGTTTCCGGATTAGTAAGTTACAACAGCAGATGATGCTGGCTGTTTTGGGGGCATCTTTGATACTGGGGGTAAGTGTTGTTGTGTCGATTTATTTGATTAAATATATGCGTTTTAATGCAAAAGTGATTGGTAAACGTAATGAATCAATTGATAATTATAACTTAGCTATAAAAAATGTGGGTATATGTAAGAGTTCAAATAAAGATGGAAAGTTTTCCGATAAGGACTTAGAAAAATGCGATCCTCAAAAGATTGATGTGTCAAGTATTCCTGGGACCTTACGTTATAAAGTTATGGTTAATATGGCTAATAATACTAATCTTGAATCAGTGGCAAGAGAGAGCCAGAAGAAATGTTTTGACGAAAATAATAAGCGAATTGATTTTACTGCTGCATATTCGAAGGCAACAAATGATGATGAACGTTCATATGATCTGAAAATGATTAAAATGTGTTCAGCACTACGGGTGATTCCTGACGCTTTGCCGGCACAGAAGAATGATGAAGCATTACTAGCTTCTTTGAACCAAATATTTTTGCTGTCTGGTTTTGAGCCGGAGCAGTTGTCGCCTGGTACAAATTATAAGCAAAGTAAAGTTATAGGGGTTTCAACAATTCCGGTTGCTTTGACCGTGAAGCGAAACGAGTCAGAAACGATGTCGATTATTTCAAATATCGAAAGATCAATTCGTGCATTTAGTATCTCTTCTGCACAAATTAAATGGGGAAGTAATTTGGATGATGGAAGTACTAAATTGGAACTTTTGGCACAAGGGGTTGCATATTATAGTGCGGAATCAACGGTACAAGAAAAAATGGAAGTAGTGAAAGCTAAGGATGATAAGAGTAAGTCAAAAAATAAGGGAAAGACTTCTGATGCGACTCAGACAAAAAAATAGTGGTAAGGAGGAATAGGAAATGAAACAATCAGATATTTTCACAATTATCATTATCGCCTCAATTGGGATGGTGGCTGCATTTTTTGCTTCAAATGCATTATTGGGAAACCCAGACGAATTGAGCATGAAACATAAGACAATTACTCCGATTTCTACTGAAATTGTGGAGCCTGACCCCGAAACTTTTAATTTGGATGCGATAAATCCGACTGTTGAGGTGTACGTTGGTCAATGTGAAGATGTTGATCAAAATGGGATTTTGGACCGTGCTGAATTGGTGGCTTGTGGAAAAGCGACGCCGAAGGAAACTGTTGAGGATCAGAAGAAGACAGATGAACAGAAGAAAGCTGAAGAACAAAAGAAGACTGAAGATCAAAATAACACTAATAACCAGACAAATACGGATACTCAAACACAAACAAATACTAATAATCAAAGTAATAATTCATCGAATGCTACGAATCAAACGGAATAAGTATGACGTTATTAACACATGAGGCGCAGGAAAAAGTTGTAGCTCTTCTGATTTCAGAGGGGCTAGTTTCTCGAGAAAAAGTCCAAGAAGTGATGGATGAGGTGGCGAAGACTAAACAGCCATTGCTTGCGACATTGACTGCTAAAAAAATAACTGATGCAGAGACAATTTCTCATGCAACTGCTGTAGTGATGAATGTGCCTTATGTGAGTTTGAAGAATGTAATGTTTGATCCAGAGATATTATCTTTGTTGCCGTACGATGTTGTGTCGCGTACAATGGTTGTGCCATTAGGAGAAAAAAATGGACAGTTATATGTGGCGATGCTGGATGTATCAAATGTACAGCAGACGGACTATCTTTCACAGCTGACACAAAAACCAATTCGAATAATGATGGCTTCTGAAGAGGGGTTGAAATCTGCAATTGCACAGTATAGAGGCGATTTTACGGCTGTGGAACGCGCAGTGAAAACTTCAGAAGAAAGTGAAGCTTCTCATAGCGCGGATGTGAAGATCATAACACAGGATTCACCGATTTCGAAAGCTCTGTCAACGATTTTGACTTTTGCAACTAGATCAAAAGCTTCTGATATTCATATAGAACCATTAGAAAAATCTTTGATTGTACGTTGTCGAGTTGATGGCGTATTAAGAAAAGTGATGGAACTGCCGAAAACGATTGAGCCTGCACTTGTTTCGAGGGTGAAAATTTTGGCGAACTTGAAAATTGATGAACATCGTATTCCACAAGACGGTCAGTTTACAGTTCTAGTGGATAATAAAGAGGTGGATTTACGTATTGCAATTTCGCCGGTTATATGGGGAGAGCAGGTAGTGATACGTATTTTGGATAAGAGTGGAACAACGCTAGATATTGTGCAGATGGGTATGACGGGACATGCGTTGAGAATGGTGGAGCGAGGAATTGCGAAACCAAATGGAATGATTTTGACTTCTGGACCGACTGGATCTGGTAAGTCTACTACGCTGTATGCTTTAATTCGACGTATTAAATCTGATGGAATTAATATTGTAACATTGGAGGATCCGGTAGAGTATAAAATGGATGGAGTTAATCAAATTCAGGTGAATGTGGATGCTGGATTAACTTTTGCTGCAGGTTTGCGATCGATTTTACGTCAAGATCCAGATGTTGTGATGGTGGGTGAAATCCGTGATGCGGAGACTGCTAACCTTGCTGTACAGGCAGCGTTGACAGGTCATTTGGTTTTTTCTACACTACACACTAATTCAGCAGCTGGTATTTTGCCAAGACTTCTCGATATGGGAATTGAGCCATTTTTGTTAGCTTCAACTTTGAATACGGTGATTGGGCAGAGATTGGTGCGAAGAGTAGCGCCAAAGAGAGAAGCGGTACATTCAAACGAAATGGAGACAAAACAGATTAATGATTTGGTGGGGAACATTTTACCACAAAACCAACAGCAAGTTGCGATGGTATCAGAAGATTTGGGCTATGTGGGGTTACCAGTAGTAAATCAAAATGGATATACTTTGGTACGTGGTATTGACGATCGTGAAACACCTGGCGGATATAAGGGGAGGGCGGGACTTTATGAGACGATTGAAGTGGATGACGATATTCAGAAGTTAATTATTTCACATGCGACATCTAGTGAAATAATGAAATTAGCAAAGACAAAGGGTACTTTGACGATGCGGCAAGACGGGATGATGAAGGCATTAACTGGTGTAACTACGGTGAGCGAAGTGAATCGAGTAGCATCTGATTTGGCATAAATTATTGAAACTAATAAAGGTTATGTTAGAATAACAAGAGAGAGGTAAAATGCAGGGAAATACACAACCACAGACAAATATGACAACAACACCAAATATGGCAACAAATGTTGGTAATGTGGCGATGCCACAGATGCAACAGAATACGGTTGGTATGAATACAAATGTAAATGCAAGTATGAATGTGGCTTCTACGGCTAATCAAGTAAATGTACCAACTGGACAAGGTCAGACTTCTGTGAAAACAACTGCAGCAAGGCAAGCGACGGAAGCATCGACGCCGACGGTATTACCAACTTCAATTAAAATCGAAACTTTACTTGAAGCATGTATTAAGCGTAATGCATCAGACCTACATATTCAGGTTGGATTACCACCAGTTTTGAGAATCGATGGAGCTTTGTCGCCAATTCCAAATACACCTGTTCTAAATAGTGAGGCGGTTGATAAGTTAATTTTTTCAACTTTGGACTCTATGCAGCGCGAAGTATTGTCAAAAGATAAAGAATTTGATTATTCATTTTCATTTGGTGATGTTGCACGTTTTCGTGTAAATGCATTTAACGAGAAAGGTAATTTGGCGGCAGCTTTTCGATTAATTCCGACTAAAATGCCAACAATTGAAGAACTGGGTATGCCACAGATTATTTCGAGTTTTGCAGATTATCCACGTGGATTAGTGTTAGTGACGGGTCCGACTGGGTCAGGAAAATCGACGACTTTGGCAGCAATCATCAATAAAATTAATACCGAAAAGGCAATGCATATTTTAACGATTGAGGATCCAATAGAGTTTACGCATAAGTCAAAACGTTCAGTGGTGGCACAACGAGAAGTGCATTATGATACATTTTCATTTTCTAGAGCTTTGAAGTCAGCTTTACGAGAAGATCCAGATGTTGTGTTACTTGGTGAGATGAGAGACCTTGAGACGATTTCTTCGGCTATTACTATTGCGGAGACAGGACACTTAGTTTTTGCTACACTTCACACTAACTCGGCAGCACAGTCGATTGATCGTATGATAGATGTTTTCCCAGCTGAGCAACAGCCACAGATTCGATCGCAACTTGCGGGGATTTTGATGGCGGTTTGTTCGCAGCGTCTAGTGCCGGCAATTGGTGGGGGACGAGTTGTGGCTGCTGAGATTATGATTGCAAATTCGGCGGTGCGTTCAATTATTCGTGAAGGTAAAACACATCAACTTGATACAACGATTCAAACTGGAGCAAATGAGGGAATGCAGACAATGGACCGAACTCTTGCGAAATTAGTGCAACAAGGTACGGTTACTTATGATGATGCAAGGGAATATGCTGTTGATACGCGCGAATTTGAACGATTGGTGAAGGGGATATAGTGAAACGTTTTTTGTATAAGGCTAGGGATAGTAAGACTGGTCAGATTTCAAAAGGAGTGATCCAAGCTGAAAATGAACGAACAGCAGGAAAACTTTTGATTGAACAGGGGATGACACCAGATCGAGTCGAAGAAGATACTTCTGATATGGGTCTATTCCAGAGATTTCAGAATAAGGTTAGAACTAAAGATAAAATTATTTTTACTAGACAGTTTGCAACGTTGATTGGTGCTGGTCTGCCACTTTCGAACTCTTTAAGAACGGTGATTGAACAGACAGAGAGCAAGCCAATGCAGAGAATAGTTGAGTCTATTCTAGTGGATGTGGAGGCAGGTCGAACTTTGACTCAGGCATGTGAAAAATATCCTGATGTGTTTAATAAGGTTTACATTGCTTTACTGAGAGCTGGTGAAGCATCAGGAAGTTTGGACCTATCTTTAAAGAGATTGGCAGAACAACAAGAAAAAGATAATGCAATGATTTCGAGAATCCGTGGGGCATTGATTTATCCGGCAATTATTTTGGCGGTAATTATTGTAGTCTTAATTTTTATGATTTTAATGATTGTGCCACAAGTTCAATCACTTTATAAGGATTTAAAGAAACCTTTACCTTGGATGACTGGAGCACTGATGGATTTTTCAAATTTCTTGATTGCTTTTTGGTGGTTGGTAACAATTATATTAGGAGTAGTAATTTACTTTTTGTTGCAATTTAGGAAAACTACAGTTGGGACTGAGTGGGCAGCTATTTTTAAGTTGAATGTTCCAATATTTAAAACGATGTTTTGGCGATTGTATAATGCGCGTTTTGCACGAACGGCGGCGAATTTAATGTCGGCTGGCGTATCGATTCAGGATACTTTACAGATTTCGGCAGAAGCGATGAATAATGTGGTGTTGGAAAAAGAAATAAAAGAAGTGTCAGAGAAAGTCAAACAGGGTAAAACATTATCTTCTTCGTTAAAAGATTTGGATTATATCTTACCGTTGTTACCACAGATGGCTTCAATCGGTGAAGAATCTGGCAAAATTGACGAGATGCTAGGAAAGGCAGCACAAGTTTATGAAGATGAGCTCGAAGAGCAGATTCGAACGATCTCGACAATGATTGAGCCGGTTTTGATGGTAATAATGGCAATTATGGTCGGCTTTATTATCATGGCAGTGTTATTCCCGATTTATGCGATTGTAAATGATGTACAAGGCAGTAGTTTGTAATGAAAATTTTGTGGACTGATGGAAGTGCATCGCCAAATCCTGGTCCTGGTGGTTTTGCTGTGATTTATGATGGAAAGCCAGTTAGGCTTGGGAGAGAGAACGACTCTACAAATATTCGGATGGAAGGGGCAGCAATGCGAGCTGCACTGGAGTTTTTGGATGGTGAGGAGGGGGAGATTCATTCAGATTCTGAATTTTGGATTAATGTCTTGACTAAGTGGGCGCCGGTGTGGCAAAAAAACGGTTGGGTAAAGAAAACCGGACCAATTAAGAATTTAAATTTGGTAAAAGAATTATATAAACTTTATTCAGAGTCTCTTGTAAAATTGATTTGGGTGAAGGGACATGATGGTATTGAAATGAATGAGTTGACTGATTTTTGGGCAAATCGAGCACGTCAGAACGAAGGTACTGAAGAAGTAAAGGTGGAATTAGTATCAACAGTGTAAAATTTATATTGGAGTAAGAATGCGAGAGTTAATCTATAAAGTGAGATTAAAATCACGAGATGAATTTGAAGAGAGATTATCAAGGCTTGGATATGATTTTAAGCCGTTATGTTGGCAACACAGTAGGATTTTTGTGCCAAAGAATTATCGAGGTCACGAAAATTACCCGAGAGTGATTTTGAGGATTGAAATGAGATCAGTAGATAGACCCGCAAAGTATGAACTGATTTATAAAAGACATATCGAAAGTACTGGGATAACGATTGTTCATGCTACACGTGTAAAAGATTATGCAGAAACAGCAAATATTTTGTTACAGCTTGGATTTGTCATACAAGGTGAAGTCCCGCGTCGTAGGCAGGAGGCAAAAATTGATGAGAAAACAAAAGTTTACATGGATAGAATTGATAATCAGAATGGTGATTATGCAAAGGTTGAGATAGAGCTTGATGAGGGGGGAGAAGTGGATACTGCACGAGAAAAATTAGAAGGACTTTTGGAAGAATTTGGTATTTCTAAGAATGAAAGAATAAAAGAAACATACTCTGAACTAGTTTCATAGAAGAATTTTGTGTTAAACTAGTTAAAAAAGAGAGGAAGTATGGAGTCAGACGGCGGATCAGTATTCACAAATTCAGAGATAAAAAAACTTAGCGATTTTGATGTTTTTTTGTGGGCTAACGAAATTGACGAGGTGAAAAATAATATTTCTTGTGAGTTATTTTTGTTTAATAAAAATTATACGCCTTTTAAAATTCGATATTCAGAAAAATTGACTAATTCGGTGAAACAAATGTTTATGGGGGAAGCGGTCAACTATGTAATAAAAGAGGCGGATAAAGGTCTTGAATGCCGCGAATACGAAAAATCGGATGGTGAAAATAAAGTGATTTATCGTACGGATTTGAGTAAGGTAGTCAGGGCAGAGAGTTTGATCAATCTTGTAGAAAAAGAATATAAAGATATTGATTATTTTACAGATAATGAACATCAATTTAAAAAAATAAAGGGAATTTTGGCACGATTTACATATCCTGGTGGTGAGGGGATGAAGACATTCTATATTGCAAAAGCAATTTCGGCGGCTTCTGCCTTAAATGCAAAATCTTCATGGGAATTAAAGGGAGAGAGTTTCGAACCCTTTAGTGCAGAAGTTGCTTTAAAGATGCCGGACGATAATCAAGTTGCAATTATTGATAAGAATGTAGTGATTTTTAACCAAAGTAAATTTGAAAATTTGTTTCAATATGATTATAAAGCGCAGATGTTGGCGGAGGCTAAGGCAAAAGAGATTGAGGAAAAATATCAACTATCATTTGCAGAGGGTTTGACTTTGAATGCTTTGTTACAAGATAAGAAGCCATTAGTAAAGAAACTTCAAGATATGGACATAAAAGAACAGATGTCGCAAGAACAGTTAATAGATTATGCGGATGAGATGAAGCTTGAACTTATGACTGATGAAGACGGAAAGATTATCGTTATGGACGATAAAGATTTAACAATGTTCGTGAATCTTTTAAATGAAGATTATTATGTTTCACCAATTAACGGAAAACGTTATGAGATTAAATCAAAAAAGTTACTGAACGAACCAGAAGGTGAGCCACCAAGAGGGATTTAAGGATGCTGAGATATATTAGGTGTCCGCATTGTGGGAAACTAGAATTAAAACAATCTAGTGAACGTGCTGTTTGTAACTTTAATTCTTTAAAAGAGATAAATAGAGATGTTGTATTTATCATTTTTGGGATTTGTACTGCATGTTTAGTAAAGATATTTAATACTGGACGAAGGAATTTTGTAAAAACGAGATGGATACAAATTTTTCTACGAGATCAGTTGGATAACTAAGAATTTATTGATAGATTAAATATTGTATAAATTTTTTATTCAGAGGAGAAGTATGAAAAAAAGTGTAAAAGTCATATTGGCTATACTTTTGATAGTGGGTGTGGTTTTTGGTGGGGTTTTTCTTTTTAAGAAAAGTAAAGAAGGGAAGAATGAAAAAAAATATTCAGTGATTAGTACAAGCTTTCCTGGGTACGATTTTGCGAGAGCTGTAGCAAAAAATACTGATGTGTCTGTGAGAATGTTACTAAAACCTGGTGCAGAATCTCATACTTTTGAACCAACGCCACAGGATATTATGGCAATCAAAAGTAGTAATTTATTTCTGTATGTTGGTGGCGATTCTGATGAATGGGTGAAGAAAATTTTGAATGAGATTGACCCTAATAAGACAAAAGTATTGAAGCTAGTTGATCTTGTAAAAACAAAAGAAGAAGAACTTGTCGAGGGGATGGAAGAAAATCACCATGAAGAAGACGAAGATCATCATGACAAAAATCATCATGAACATGATAAGAAAGAAGCAAAAGATGAGAAAGAAGCCGAAGTTGATGAGCATGTGTGGACGAGTTTAAGAAATGCAAAAGAAATTACAAAAAAGATTTCGGCTGAGATTGCTAAAATTGATAAAGATGAAAAAACAAAATTTGAAAAAAATACAAAGGCCTATGAAGAAAAACTAGACGGTCTGGATAAAAGATTTAGTGAGATGGTGAAGAAAGCAAAGCGTAAAGAAATCATTGTGGGCGATCGTTTTCCGTTGAGATATTTTGTTGATGACTATGACTTAAAATATTATGCTGCTTTTCCTGGATGTTCAGAACAGACTGAAGCAAATGCAAAAACGATTAGCTTTATTACAAAGAAGGTTAAAGAAGATAAAATACCTGCAATATTTAAGATTGAATTGTCAAAGGGTCTAATTGCTGAGACAATAGCAAAGGAAACTGGGGCAAAGGTTTATGAATTTCATTCAGCTCATAATATTTCTGAGAGAGATTTTGAAGCAGGTGTAACATATGCTGATTTGATGGAACGAAATTATAGTGTTTTGGAAAAAGCTTTGAATGATTGATTTTTGAAGTGATAAAAATCAAAATATTTTAAAGATTAGGTATAGATTATGAAAACAGATAAAAATCCATTGATTGCAGTAAGAGAAATTCAGGTAGAATATGAGGGACATAAAGTCTTTTCTAATTTAACTTTTGATGTTTTTGAGATGGATTTTATCTGTATTGTTGGTCCAAACGGAGCTGGAAAATCTACTTTAATTAAAACGTTATTAGGTCAGATTAAACCAACTAAGGGTGAAGTTATATATCATAATTTAAAGAGAAATTTTATAGGATATATGCCACAAGAAAGTAAAGTTGATAAATATTCTCCAGCTTCTGTAAATGAGATCGTGCAATCAGGGACCATTAATCGAATGAAGCTAAGACCTTTTTACTGTAAGAATGAAAGAAAAATTGTCGAAAGATGTTTAAAACAACTTAAAATTTTTGATTTAAAAGATAAATATTTTGCAGAACTGTCTGGTGGGCAAAGACAAAAAGTTTTACTCGCGAGAAGTTTAGCGGCAACAAATAAATTGTTAATTTTGGATGAGCCATCAAATAATTTAGATTATAAGTCAAAGATAGAATTGTATGATAATTTGAAATTATTAAATAAAGAGGGGGCAACGATTTTGATGGTGACGCATGATTTGGATCATAAAAATTTAATTGGTAAAAAAATCCTTGCCTTGGAGGGTGAGGGGTATTTTTTTGGGAATACTGCAGAATATGTGGAGAGAATTCACCATGTTTGAGATGTTTGGACAAAGTTTTATTATACGAAGTTTTATTGTTGGACTTTTGATTTCGGTTTCTGCAGCCCTGGTTGGAACGCCGTTAGTTTTGAGGCGGAATGCAATGATTGGTGATGGGTTGTCTCATGTGGGATTTGGGGCGTTTGCGTTGGCGACAGTATTAAATCTAGCTCCGTTGGAATTTGCATTGCCAGTGGTGATATTGATGTCATTTTTGATTTTGCGTCTGACTGGACAGAGTAAAATACAGCCTGACGCAGCAATTGCAATGATGTCTGCTGGTGCTTTAGCATTAGGGACATTTGTGATTTCGATTACAAAGGGAGTAAATACTGATATAAATAACTATTTGTTTGGAAGTATTTTGTCGATTTCAAATGAAGACTTGATTTTAGGGATTATATTTTCGATTATGATGATTGGAATTTTTGTTATTTGTTATAACAAAATTTTTGCATTAACATTTGACGAAGAGTTTGCAAAGTCTGTTGGAGTGAAAACTGATTTATATAATGTTATTTTTGCAATACTATGTTCAGTAGTAGTGGTTTTAGGTATGAGATTAATGGGAGCATTATTAATCTCGAGCTTGATAATTTTTCCGACAATGTCAGCAATGCAGATTGTAAAGACTTTTAAGAAAGTAACAATTATATCTGTACTTATATCAATAATCTGTTTCGTATTAGGGATGTTTATCTCATATAATCTTTCTACGCCAACTGGTTCAACAATTGTACTAGTGAACCTATTAGTCTTTTTATTTTGTCGAATATTACGGTGATATTTTGTATTTGTTCGGTAGGTTTTTAATAATAACACTTGTAAAAAAGATGGATTTAGGATAAAATTAAACATCTTAAAAAATAATTAGTTTTTAAAAAAATATAGGAGTGGAGGGAAATGTTTAAGTTAGTAAAATATATGAAATCATATATTTTACAGTGTTTTGCTATCGTAATTGCTGTAGGTTTGCAAGTTTATGGTACTTTAATGTTGCCGACGGAAATGTCAAAAATTGTCAATGATGGGATTGTGAAAAATAACATAGATTTTATCGTACAAACGAGTCTATGGATGATTGGGATTGCTGTATTATCCGCAATTGGTACACTGATTTCTTCATATTTTTCGGCTAAAGTAGGTGCTGCGATTAGTCGAGACATGAAAAGGGATGTTTTTTCTAAAGTACTTTTATTTTCGATTGCGGAAACTGAACATTTCTCAACTGCATCGTTAATTAATCGGACGACGAATGATATTTCACAAGTGCAACAGACTTTGATGATGTGTCTTTCAATGTTGATACGTGCTCCATTGATGGCTGTTGGAGCGGTAATACAGGCGTTTGCTGTTGCTCCTGATATGACTTGGATTATCGCACTTTCTGTATTAGTTTTGTTTTTATTCTCTGCGCTGATTATTTCAGTTGTAATTCCTAAATTTGAACTATATCAAAAAATGATAGATAAACTCAATCTTTTGACAAGGGAAAATTTGACTGGGATTAGAGTGATTCGCGCATTAAATAAGGAAGAATATGAAAACAAAAAATTTAAAAAAGCAAATAATGGATTAACTAAAATTTATCTTTCAATAAATGGATTAATGCAATTACAGACACCAATTATGATGCTGGTTTTTAATGCAACATCTTTGCTAGCGATTTGGATCGGAATTGCCCATCTTGGTGTTGATATAAGTTATTTAGGAAAAATGATGGCTTTTATGCAGTATGCAACGCAAGTGATTATGTCGTTTTTGTTTTTGACAATGCTTTTTGTAATGATTCCACGTGCAAATGTTTCAGCAAAGCGGATTAATGAAGTTTTGATGACAAAAACAAAGATACATTTTCCAGAAAAATTAGAGGTTAAACCTTCAAGTAAACCATGTGTTGAATTTAAGCACGTTAGCTTTAGCTATAATAATTCGGACGGCAAGATTTTAGAAAATATATCATTCAAAGCAGAAGTTGGTGAAACTACTGCGTTTATTGGATCGACGGGATCAGGAAAATCAACTTTGATAAATTTGGTTCCAAGGTTTTTTGATGTAACGGATGGTCAGATTTTGATTGATGGTGTTGATATAAAAAAATATCCTGAAGCTGAATTGGTCGGACGGATTGGTTATGTGCCACAGAAGGGTTATTTATTTGCGGGGACGATTCGATCTAATATTTTGTTTGGAGCAAAAGATAATAGTGATCATCAAATGTTTAAGGCTGCAAGAATTGCACAAGCAGCTGAGTTTATTGAAAAAATGCCCGATAAATATGATACAAAAATAGCAGAGGGAGGAACAAATGTTTCAGGCGGTCAGAGACAAAGATTATCGATTGCAAGGGCGATTGCTAAGGATCCTGAAATTTATGTATTCGATGATGCGTTTTCTGCATTAGATATGAAGACTGATAGTATGTTACGCGAGACGCTAAAGAAAGTTACTGCAGAATCAATCACTTTAATTGTGGCACAAAGAATTAGTACAATTCGAGATGCGGAACAGATAATTGTGTTAGATAAAGGGAAGATTGTTGGTAAAGGTACACACCGTGAATTGCTGAAAAGATGTAAGGTATATTTGGAGATTGCGAAATCGCAGTTGTCTGAAGTGGAGTTGAATAAAGAATTAGAACAGAGTGGTGAAGAATAGAAGATGAGTAAGCAAAATATAAAATTGCAAAATTCAAAAGATTTGACAAAGGTATTGAAACGTTTTTGGTTTTCTATTAAGGAATGGAAGATAAAAATTATTATTGCTGCGGTCTTGTCATTAATATCAACACTTTTGATGTTGTTTGGTCCGATGATTTTAGGTATGATGACAACATCTGCAACGAATTCGATAAAAGATCATGAAGTAATTCAGTGGGGGGAGATTAATTTTCTTGCAATAACTCTAGCAATAACCTTTTTAGCTTCTGCGATAATTGGCTATTTTCAGGGCATAATTACTTCTTCAATTTCTGTATTATATGAAAAAAAGCTGAGAGAGAAGATTTTGGAAAAAATCAATAGATTGCCAATGGGGTATTTTGATCGAACTCCAAATGGTGATGTGATGTCAAGGATGATTAATGATGTTGATACTATCGCAACCTCACTTGCCGAAACGTTAACTCAGATTATCACAAGCGTGACGATGCTAATTGGTTATATTGCAATTATGTTATATCTCTCTATTACATTATCTCTGGTTGCAATAGTGGCGGTACCGATCTCGACAATTTTTATTGCAAAGGTTTTGAGTAAGGCTAGAAAACATTTTTCCGTTGAACGAGACATACTTGGTAAATTAAATTCAACTATTGAAGAAAACTATACTGGTCAATTAATTATCAAAGCAAATAATCATCGTGATAAATCTATAGAAGATTTTCAAGAAACTAATGAAAAGCTTTATGATGAAAGTTGGCGTGCAAATTTTTTGAGTTCTTTGACGTTTCCGTTAACTCATGTGTTTTTAAATTTTGCATACGCTATAGTGTGTATGCTGGGGGGATATTACGTAATTTCAGGAACACTTTCAATAGGTGGAATACAGGCGTTTATTCAATATCTGAATCGATTTAATCGCCCAATAACTGAAGTTGCACAATTGTCTAGTACAATTCAACAAATTATGGCAGCGGCAGAGCGAATATTTAATTTCCTTGATGAGTATGAAGAAGCTCCAGAAATTGAAGAGAGTCTGTTTAATACCATTATTAGTGAAGAACATAAATTGCAAGGAGCAGTGGAATTTAGAAATGTAAGCTTTAAATATGATGTTAAACCAATAATTAAGAATTTTTCTGTGAAAATTAGACCTGGAATGCAAGTAGCGATTGTAGGTCCAACAGGTGCTGGGAAAACTACAATAGTGAATTTATTAATGCGATTTTTTGATCCAAATGAAGGAGAAATTTTGATTGATGGAGTGAATACTTTACAAATGAAACGTAGTGAAGTGCGAAGTTTGTTTGGAATGGTATTACAAGAAACTTGGCTATTTTCAGGTTCAATTATGGAAAACTTAAAATATGGTGCTCAAAAAATTTCAGATGAGGATGTTTACAGGGCAGCAAAATTGGTGGGAGTGGATCATTTTGTTAGATCATTGCCTGATGGATATAATACGGTGATTTCGGAGGACTCCGATAATATTTCGGCTGGTGAAAAACAGCTTCTAACAATTACACGAGCTTTGATTAGTAGCCCATCGATGATGATTTTGGATGAGGCCACTTCTAATGTTGATACTAGAACAGAACAGTTGATTCAAAATGCATTTACTAAATTAACGAAAGGGCGTACTTCGTTTGTGATTGCACATCGATTGTCTACTGTTAGAGGATCGGATTTAATCTTGGTGATGCGTGATGGAAATATTGTTGAACAGGGTAATCATCAAGAACTGCTTGCTAAGAACGGTTTTTATGCGGAACTCTATAATTCACAGTTTAGTGAAGATATGTAGAATTAAAATCCTGTGTTAATATATAACTAGTTAGAATAGGAGGTTTACCGTGGCGAAGTTATATTTCAGGTATGGTGCGATGGGCTGTGGAAAGACGATGCAGCTTTTACAAGTGGCTTTTAACTATGAGGAGCGTGGACATAGGGTTTGTGTAATGAAGCCTAAAACTGATACAAAAAATGGTGAAAAACTTTTAACAAGAATTGGACCGGAACGAGTTACGGATTTTTGTTTTGAGAAAAAAGATGATCTATTTAAGGTAGTAAAAGAACAAAGTAGCAAAAAAAAGAAAAAGATTGCATGTGTGCT
>ERZ773083.578-NODE-578-length-29455-cov-9.802211_pt1 | contig 29455 bp, 30 predicted proteins | sample MGYA00511465_ERZ773083 | MGnify/ENA primary metagenome ERZ773083 (study PRJEB29015, sample SAMEA2738001) | human oral metagenome | biome: human oral; feature: human-associated habitat; material: dental | place: China | collected 2060 ... | reverse complement strand
TTATAATCTAGTTAATTCTATTTAGGAGTTATATATGACACAACAAGAACGATTGCGCTATCTTTTAGAGGGATTAGTAGCCGAATATAAAGAGAAATATAACGAACATATAGATATTCCCGTAAGTGAAGAAGAACAATTTACTCTATTTAGAGCACTATGTAATATTCGTCCTGCAGGAGCTATGTCCGCAGAGTGGATGAAGATAGAGGATGAATATTTAAATACATTGGCTCATGAAAAAGGCATCGTTACGATTAACGATATGGAAGAGCGAGAACCTCAGATATATTTGTGGCAAGGGGATATAACACGTCTAGCGGTAAAGGCTATAGTCAATGCAGCTAATGAGCAGTTGCTCGGTTGTTTTCTATCGAATCACAAATGTATTGATAATGCCATTCATACTTTTGCTGGTATTGAGTTACGTATGGCCTGTGCTAGGATGACTGAGTATATGGATATGCCTGAAAAGACAGGTGTAGCTCGTATGACCTATGGTTTTAATTTACCTGCCAGTCATGTTATCCATACGGTAGGGCCTATTGTTTATGATACTGTTACAGACTTAGAAAAAGAACAATTGTCATCGTGCTATAGATCTTGCTTGGAGCTAGCTAATGCTTATAGTTTGAAGTCCATTGCATTTTGCTGCATTTCTACAGGTGAGTTTAGATTTCCTAATGAATTGGCGGCCCAAATTGCTATCGATACGGTACGTAGGTATTTAAAAGAAACAAATAGTAAAATCCAAGTGGTATTTAACGTATTTAAGGATATAGATTATGACATCTACAACAAACTATTGGGATAACTAACATACTCCTTTTGAAATTCATAAAAATGCTGTATCATTTAATAATGACATACAAAAGGTATTGAATGATTTGTTATCTTAAGAAGGAGTTAATGTACTATGAATTATAAATACACCTATGAAAGCCCATTAGGAACTATGATTATGCTTGGTACATTATCATACTTAACAGATTTGTTTTTTATCGATGAAGATCATGCAACAAGTTATGATGATGCAGAGTATATAGAGCAACTAACAGGTCCATTTGAAGTAACAATTATGTGGCTAGACCAATACTTTAATGGTAAAAAGCCTTTTATTACACCACCGATTCAGTTAGAGGGGACAGAGTTCCGTAAGTCTGTATGGTCTATATTACAAACCATACCTTATGGTGAAACTACAACATATGGTGATATAGGTAAAGAGATTGCAAAACAGCAAGATAAAGATAGGATGTCTGCCCAAGCAGTAGGAGGTGCCGTAGGGCATAATCCTATATCTATTATCATTCCATGTCATCGTGTGATTGGTAGTAATGGAAAATTAACTGGCTATGCTGGCGGTATTGAACGCAAGAAATACATGCTTGATCTTGAAGCGAAACATAAATAGTACATATTAGATTGTAAAATCATATTTAAATAGACTTATAGAAAAAGAAGAAAGAGATTACTCATGATGGATAGACACATCATAGGTAATCTCTTTTGGTATATATAGGGGGACTATTTAAATTGATTTACTAATGTACCAATGTCACTAATCGATATAGATACGGTATCTCCTGATTTTAACCAACCATATCGTTTTTCATTTTTACCAAGTACAACACCACTAGGTGTACCGGTAAAGATAATGTCACCTTCCTGTAGTGTAATATACTGGGATACAAATTCGATAATCGCGTCCGGTTTAAACATCATTTGTTGTAATTGTGCTTGTTGACGTACTTCGCCATTTACAGTGGTGGTAATAGTGGCGCTTTCAAAATCAAATGTGTGGGGAGGAATAATAGTAGGGCCAATAGGGGTAAAATTATCTAAAGATTTACCGAGAATCCATTGGGAGCCTCTAAATTGTAATGTGCGCGCAGATACGTCGTTACCAACGGTATAACCTAAGATATGTTCCATAGCTTTTTTGCGAAGAATATTTTTACCAGATTTTCCGATGATGATTACCAGTTCGCCTTCGTAATCATAATGCAAGGATTCATCTTCAATAGTAATCGTATCGTGATTGCTTGCTAGGGCATTAGAGGTTTTCATAAAGATTTCTTGAAAATCATGAGTCGCAAGGCTAGTTTCTGCAATATGATCAGCGTAGTTAAGACCAATACAAATGATATTTTTAATTAAAGTAGTCATATCAGTGATATTATAAGTAGAATACATATTCAAAATTTGAAAGTATCTATATTCATAAAATAATCGTGTAATTTATAATTTTTCTTACATTTAAAAATTAGTGTTTTAAATGTAAATCGATAGAAAATATATAATATATGATTTTTTATAATTTATATTTACAATCAATTTATTGGCAAAAAAAATATATTGGTATATAATTATAACACAAATAAAAAATCTGAAAATGTGAAATACTAAATAATGAGATAGTAGGGATAAATAAATGAAATTTACATGCTATCATGGAACTAAGTCTAATTATGCTGATAGTATCATTAGAACGAAATCTTTTACCCCTTCTGGTACGGAACGAGATTGGTTAGGTAAAGGTTGTTACTTTTATGTAGATTGTAGGAATAGTGCTTTTAATTTTTGTAAAACAGTTAAGCGCTTCTCTGATGATGAGATTGTTGTGATAGAAGCAATTATATCATCAGAAAACTATTATGATTTGACTAATGAGAGTACTTATGATGCATATCAGGAAATACTAAAACGACTAAGAGAGCGTGTGCTAAGAAGCAAAGAGGCTAAAACATATCCTAGAATATTGGATGGTCATTGTATAGATATTATTAATAAGACCATGAATTATGATCATATTTTAGTAAAATTTAGACTAGGTGAAAAATATAAAGAAGGTTATAGTCGTATTATTAACCCTAAACTACTTAATGATAATACTGTTAAAAGAGTTGTATGTGTAAAGAATACATCATGTATAGAAACTTCTTCTATTAAGGAGGCATAGAAACATGAGTAAATTAAGTCAAAAAGAAATTGAAATGTGTAACTCTTGGGATGCTATGTCAGATGAAGAATTTGATGAGTTATTACAAGCGTGTGGTGTTATTAAATTAAAGAACCCACAAATAGTTAATTGGATGAGTAAAGATAATAATTTTAAAGGTACAGGAATAGTTGAAATAAATATTAGTCAAAATACAAGTAATTTTAATAAGTTGCCATTTCTAGGGCAATCTTCTAAAAAGGTATATAAAAATGATAAAAATATTCTTTTAAGATTAAAAGAAGCATCTTAGAGGAGTAATGTTATGAATGCTAAAATAAAAAAAAGCCAGTTACAATTTTCTGATCCAGTTTTAAAAGAATTTCATTTAGAAATAAATGAAGATTTTTTAGCCAAACATTCTGATGAAGAAATGATTGATATGCCAAAAGTAGTTTATGAAACAGATCATACAGCTATTGAGAACCATGAGTTTTTTGTAATTGGTAAAGTGGTTGTTGGGGAAGTGGGAGAAGATTCACCGTTTTATGCTTATGTGACTATGGGAGCTCGTTTTTATTATAACGAAGATATAAGTGAGGAGTTGTTAAATAACTTTATTTCAGTTAATGCTCCAGCACATATACTTAGTTATATGAGGCCTGTTCTGGCTATGTTAACCTCTATGACACCTTTTCCTAGTTATCATTTACCCTTTTTAAACTTAACTGAAAATAATAAATAATAAAAAAGAAGTACTTAAAAATAAGTGCTTCTTTTTTATTATTTATATTTAGAAGTAAGAATGTTTAAAAAGAGTATATTTTCAAAGTTTTAAAATAAACATTAATTTGTAAATTGTATTTTGGATCTCTATAGAATCTATTGAAATTACCTATATATAGTGTTAAGATTATATGTATATTTTATATGTATGGAGGTCATTGTTATGAGCAAGAATATCGATTGGGATAATCTCGGTTTCGGTTATGTAGAAACTGACTACCGTTATGTATCTACATATAAAGATGGTAAATGGGACGAAGGTGGTCTAATTACGGATGCTAACGTCACTCTTAACGAATGTGCAGGTGTATTCCAATATGCACAAACTGTATTCGAAGGTTTGAAAGCATACTACACTAAAGATGGTCACATTGTATGTTTCCGTCCAGATCTTAATGCAGAACGTTTGAATCAATCTTGTGAACGTCTTGTAATGCCTACACTACCTGAAAGCCGTTTCATTGAAGCAGTTAAAGAAGTTGTAAAAGCGAATAAAGACTTTGTACCTCCATATGGTCATGGTGCAAGCCTATATATTCGTCCTTATATGATGGGTACAAATTCCGTTATCGGTGTAAAACCTGCTGACGAATATCAATTCCGCGTGTTTACCACACCAGTAGGTCCTTACTTTAAAGGCGGCGCAAAACCAATCAAAATCCGTATTACTGATTTTGACCGTGCAGCTCCTCATGGTACTGGTCACATCAAAGCTGGTCTTAACTATGCTATGAGCTTGTACGCTATCACTGATGCACATGCAAAAGGTTATGCAGAAAATATGTATCTTGATGCGGCTACTCGTACACATGTTGAAGAAACTGGTGGCGCTAACTTCATCTTTATTACAAAAGATGGGACTTTGGTAACACCTAAATCTGATAGCATCTTGCCATCCATTACGCGTCGTTCCTTGATGTATGTAGCAGAACATTATCTTGGTATGAAAGTAGAACATCGTCCAGTTCATAAAGATGAATTGAAAGACTTTGCAGAAATCGGTCTTTGTGGTACTGCTGCTGTTATCTCTCCAGTAGGTCAAATCGATACTCCAGAAGGCACAATCAACGTACCAGCTGGCATGGAAGATATGGGCCCTATGACTAAAAAATTATACGATACATTACTTGGTATCCAACATGGCGAAATTGAAGCTCCTGAAGGTTGGGTAGTTAAGATTTGCTAATTATTTACATGATATAAGAAAATATAGCATGTAAAAAGTCCTCCATAATCAGATGATTGTGGAGGACTTTTCTAGTTCATAAGATTTAGTTAAATTATGTCTGTTAGTTTGATGCTTTTCGTGCACCTACTTTAGTCATAAATTTTTCGTTGTTAATGACGAATCGTTCATGTGTACCTTTACCGATAATACTAACACCATCAGATGCTTCGATATCAAAGGTAATTTTACGTCCTTCTACAGAGGTTACAGTAGCCGTAGCAGTAATAGTGGCCCCTATAGGGGATGGGGCATCATGGCTAATGGATAGAGAAATACCAACGGTACCTTCACCGTCGTTTAATTCTGGTTGTACTGCTGCTTGTGCAGCTTCTTCCATAAGTGCGCACATAGCAGGTGTAGCAAATACTTCAAGAGAACCAGACTTCATTGTTTTTGCAATATTAGATTCTGTAACTGTAACCATTGTTGTCGCAGATTGACCAACTTGTATCATAGTAAACCTTCTTTCGTTATGAATTAGAATATATTTGTATTATACAACTCTTATAAGTATCTATGCCAATTTTGTAATGATAAAATTTATTATTTTATAAAATAGACTTAATTATACAGACTCTATAGAATCCGTGCTATAATAGTACTAGTTTTATTAAACGAGGTAACTATGAAAGAACGAAAATTTTCGCCTTCTGGTGAAGGCTTGGTGCAGGTAATAGGGGGCATCTTATTTGTCGTATTACTTATCATCATTAATATTGTAGACCCTACATTTTACCCAACTATGTGGCATCTAGCAACGAGTGGTTCTATGGAGGAAATTGCCGAGTATATTCAAGGCTATGGTCCTATGGCCATGGTGGTGAGCATGCTCCTTGATATTTTTGTCAATGCTGTAGGGTTTTTGCCATCCATCTTTATTTCCACAGCGAATGGTCTTGTGTTTGGCATGTGGCCTGGCATTATTATTTCATGGCTCGCTGAAACTATTGGGGTAGTTATCAGCTTTTACATTATGCGTTATTTCTTACGAGATGCAGCAGATAAGCTAATTTCTAAGAGTACCACATTGATGAAAGTTGACGATTTTTCCGGTAACAATGGTTTCGTGGTCATGTTGTTTGCCAGATCATTGCCTTATTTCCCATCTGGCGTTATTACTGCTCTAGGGGCTATCAGTAAGATTAAACCGCGCGACTATATCTTGGCTAATTTAATTGGTAAATTTCCGTCTACTGCCCTTGAAGTTGCTATTGGCACAGATATCGTAAATTTTCAAGAAAATATGGGGCGTCTAGGTATTATTGTTGGCGTAGCAGCTATTGTATATTTCATTTTATGGAAGGTATACAAATACTATATTAATAAGCATAATGCCGAGCGAGAACATGATCCTAATGCTTAATACATATGTAATTCTATGTAGTTAAAATAAAAGAGGCGATACTATGAGTTTTTCACTTCCTGAACGCGTAATTTTAAAAGGTCCTAATTTCATCCGTGAAGTATTTGAACGAGGTGTTGGTGTGCCTGGATTTATCAGTTTTGGTATTGGTAATCCAGCACCAGAGGCAATTCCTGTGAAAGTCATCGAAGATGCCTTTGATTTCATCGTTCATGATAATCCTATGGGCTTATTACAATATGGTCCGATGCAAGGGGATGCACGATTAGCAGAATTGACCTTACAACGTTTATCTGAAGTTCATCATATGAACTTAGAAGGTCAAGGTTTGATCATTTCTAATGGGGCTGGTCAACTATTGGGGTTGGTACCAATTACAGTGTGTGAACCTGGCGATGAAGTGTACATGGATGATTATACTTTCACAAGTGCTATTAATTCTGTACGCAATATGGGGGCTAAGGCAGTCGGCATCAAAACTGATGAATTCGGTATGATTCCAAGTGAGTTGGAAAAAGTGGCTCAATCAGGCAAGGGGAAATATATCTATTTAATTCCAAATTTCCAAAACCCAACAGGCATTACCATGCCACTAGAACGTCGCAAAGAGATTTACGCCATAGCATCAAAATATGATTTGTTTATCTATGAAGATGACCCATATGGTGAGATTCGTTTTGCTGGTGAACATGTACCGACCTTTAAATCCTTTGATACGGAAAATCGTGTTCTTTATGCAGGTTCCTATTCTAAAACATTATCTGCAGGCTTGCGTGTAGGGTTCTTATTGGGACCAGAAGATGTAATTGGTACTATTCAAGCTCTAAAAAATAATACAGCTGGCCAAATGCCATTAGTTACACAAAAGGTGGTAGCACACGTACTAGATCATTTCGATTATGATGCACATTTAGAAAATGTACGCAAGATATATAAATCTAAATGTGATGCTATGATGCGTGTATTTAAAGAAAAAGGTAGTTCGAAGGTTCATTTAACGCAACCTACAGGCGGTATGTTCGCATGGATGACAATGCCAGATACTGTTGATTGTGATGAATTCTTTGAAGCGTGCATGGATAAAAATGTAGGTATTATTAAATGTGGTGCCTTTGCGGCTGATGGCGTACAAAATGGTCATGCATTCCGTTTGAGCTATACGGTGCCAACAATTCCAGAAATTGAGAAGGGAATGGAAATCCTTTGTGCTCTTACAAAAGAATATTGTGGTGAATAATTTAATCGTTTAAAGCGTATAGGTATATTGAAAATTATTAAACTACCATGATACAATAACACTGTAAATATATGATGTGTTAGTTGTAGAAAGAGCTTTCACAATGAATGATATTTACAATGAGATAATAATTTTCTAACTATATATTGTTGAGGGAAGTCCTCAAAGAAAGTAGGTGTTTACTATGGGTTGCGGTAGCAGCAGTAGTGATTGCAATAGTTGTCCATCCAAATCCGCAGGTTGCGGTGGTGCACAACAGCCTCAAGATATGACGGCTCCATTGCATGAATTGAGTTCAGTTAAACATGTTATCGGTGTTGTATCCGGTAAGGGTGGCGTAGGTAAATCCTCCGTTACAAGCTTGATGGCCTTAACGATGGCTCGTAAAGGTTATAAAGTAGGTATTCTTGATGCTGATATAACTGGTCCATCCATTCCTAAGATGTTTGGTATCAAAGAAAAGGCTTACGCTGACGAAGTTGGTATGTATCCTGTTAAAACTAAGCAATATGGCATTGATGTAATGTCTGTTAATTTGTTACTTGAAAATGATACAGATCCTGTATTGTGGCGTGGTCCTATTCTAGGCAATGTTGTAAAACAATTCTACAGTGATGTTATTTGGAAAGACATCGATTATTTATTCGTTGATATGCCACCAGGAACAGGTGACGTAGCAATTACTGTATATCAATCCTTGAAATTGGATGGTATTATCATTGTTACATCTCCTCAAGACTTGGTATCCATGATTGTTGAAAAAGCAGTTAAAATGGCTGATTTAATGCAAGTGCCTATCATCGGTGTAGTAGAAAACTACTCGTACTTCCATTGTCCAGATAATGGTAAGGATTACCAAATCTTTGGTGAAAGCCATATTGAAGAAATTCTTCAAAAATATGGTCTATTATTGTTGAGCCGTTTACCAATTGATCCAAATATTGCAAATCTATGCGATAAAGGTGATATTGAGTCTATCGACAAAACAAATTTAGAGGATGTATCTTTGCCTGAATAGGATATATATGACGATGAAAGCTGTGCATAGTTTTAGATGTACAGCTTTTTTCATACAAAGTTTAATTTTTTTCCTATGTAGGAGGTATGTGTATGAAAAAACTATTGAACTGGATTATTCCAGCGGTCTTTGGTATAGGCCTGTGGTTTATTCCAACACCAGAGGGGTTGACACCTCAGTCTTGGCACTTATTCGCCATCTTTGTTGCTACAATCGTAGGCTTTATTACGCAGCCATTACCAATTGGTGGTGTATCTATCGTTGTTATCACTGTGGCTGCACTCACAGGTACATTGAAAATTGGTGAAGCTATTTCTGGCTTTGCTAACTCTGCTATTTGGTTAATTGTTGGGGCTTTCTTATTCTCTCGTGGTTTTATTAAGACTGGTTTGGGTAAACGTATTGCTTATAATTTGATTGCTGCATTTGGTAGCAGTTCTTTGCGCCTATCTTATGCTTTAGCTTTATCTGATTTAATTTTAGCGCCTGCTACACCATCTAATACAGCTCGTGTGGGCGGTGTTATCATGCCAATTACGACAAGTTTGGCAAAAGCTTTCGGTTCTGAACCACAAGATGGTCCTCGTAAGATTGGTTCCTTCTTGATGCAATCTATTTATCAAGTCAATACGATTACATCTGCTATGTTCCAAACATCTATGGCGGGTAATACATTGGTTGCTGCATTGGCACTTCAATCCTTTGGCATTGGCATTACTTGGGGGGATTGGGCTATGGCAGCCATTGTTCCTGGCATCATTGCATTAATCATTATGCCGTACTTCATTTACAAAGTATACCCACCTGAAATTAAAGATGCTCGTGAAGCACAACAAATGATTCGCGAAGAGCTAAAAGGCCTTGGTAAAATGTCGTTCCAAGAATGGGTTATGCTAGGCGTATTCGTTTTAGCTTTAGTGTTATGGGCTACCTCTCAATTCACAAAAATTGATGCTACCACTGTTGCATTCTTAGGTATTTCTATTTTGCTTGCTACTAGCGTTCTTGTTTGGGACGATGTTAAAAGTGAAAAAGGTGCTTGGGATACATTAGTTTGGATGGGTACATTAATGGGCTTTGCCGGTTTCTTGTCCAAATTGGGCTTCATTAAATGGGCAACAGTACTTGTAGGCGGTTATATTCCAGAAGGATCTTGGATTATTGCCTTCGTTATAGCTGTACTTATTAATACATATTCCCATTATGTATTCGCATCCTTAACAGCACATATTTCTGCAATGTTTGTAGCATTCTCTGCTATTGCTATCTCTGCAGGTGCACCACCAATGTTGACATTATTGATGATCGCATTCACCTCTAACTTGTGTATGTCCTTGACTCACTATGCAGCAGGTCCATCTCCAGTAATTTTTAACACTGGTTATGTTCCTCAAAATACATGGTGGAAACTTGGTTTCTTCTCATCTGTTATTAACCTAATCATCTTTGTAGGATTAGGTTCTATCTGGATGAAAGCAATCGGTATGTGGTAAAACACAATTACATAAACGTATATGATTATGTATACATGACGCCGTCCCTTGTGGGACGGCGTTTTTGTGATACAATGGCAATAGATTATGTATATTACACAACAATTTGCATGTAATAATTAAGTAGGAGGTCATATGAAATTTGATAATCCTCAATTAATAAAATATATCAAGGGATGTACATCTCCGTATCATACGGTAGATACTAGTTTGCAACTATTATTAGATGCAGGATTTACAGAGTTATCTTTAGAAGAACCTTGGAATCTAACATCTGGAAATTATGTGGTTAATGTATTTGGTACGACATTATTTGCCTTTCACATAGGCGAGGACTATCGTCATTCCTTACGCATTGCATCGGCTCACACAGATTTTCCTGCTATACGGGTCAAGCCAAATCCTATTACTGATGTGAAAGGATACACAAAGCTCAATGTTGAGATGTATGGTGGATTAATTCAAAATACTTGGTTAGATCGACCCTTAGGGGCCGCTGGAACAGTTGTCTTAAAGGGTGAAAATTCATATGATGTTGATTCTGTTCTATTTGATACGAAGCGGCCAATCGCTATTATTCCTAATTTAGCGATTCATATGAACCGTAGTGTGAATGATGGGGTAGCCTTAAATCGCCAAAAAGAAATGTTACCTATCATCATGATGAAACCAGATGGAGATACGACAAAATCTGAGGAAGAGGTATGGAATCAATTTTTAGCAGACGAGATTAATTGTGATCCTTCTGAAATTCTATCCTATGAAATTACACTCTATCCTGTAACAGAAGGTACATTAGTAGGTACAGATTTTGATTTCATTAGTTCTCCAAGACTTGATAATTTAACGTCTTGTTTCGGTGTTCTTGCAGGTATCGTGGAAGCAAAGAAAAAACAAACAGATGGCATTCGTTGTGCTATTCTATTTGATAATGAAGAAGTCGGAAGCCGCACTAAACAAGGTGGAGCAGGGATGCTATTGCCAAACCTATTAGAACGTGTGTATCGCAGTTTAGGATTAAGCCGTGATGATATGGATCTAGATGTGGCTCGTGGTTTCATGATTTCATCTGATGTAGCCCATGGATTGCATCCAAATTATCCAGAGAAAAATGATATTACAAATTTCCCTGTACTCAATGGAGGCGTTACATTGAAACAGGCCTGCAGTCAATCTTATGCAGGCGATGCAAAGGCTATTGCCATTGTGAAAGGTCTTTGTGAGGAAGCAGGTGTAGCATACCAAATTTATGTTAATCGTTCTGATATCCCAGGAGGCTCGACCGTAGGTTCTATTTCATCGGCTATGTTGCCAATGAGGACGATGGACATTGGCTTACCATTATTGGCTATGCATTCCGCTGTTGAAACAATGGGGGCTAGAGACCAAGAACAATTGAATCAGTTAATGCAACATTTCTTGGGTGATGAATAAATTACATAAATATAATCTTATTCCACATCCGGTGTATGTGAAAATACATATGAAAAATTAATGAATAGAAGAATTTCTATATTAATTTAAATAATTTATAAATATAGCCATATTGATGATTAATGCTTTTAATATCTGAAAATTATTGTATAATAGAAGTATATTTGATTCATAATCGGATATCAAAAAAAGTGATAAATGTTTAAGTAAAACATGTAATTCGATATGCACGTAAACAATGTATATCAATGCACACAAATCTATCATTCGATAGGACTCGGTAGGAGGCAATTATGAAGAAAATTAAATCAGTTTTAGTAGCCAATCGTGGCGAAATCGCAATCCGCGTATTTCGTGCATGTAACGAAATGGGTATTAAAACAGTAGCGATCTATTCTAAAGAAGACACATTGTCCTTGCACCGTAACCAAGCTGATGAAGCATATTTGGTTGGGGAAGGTAAAAAACCAGTTGATGCCTATTTGGATATCGAAGATATCATTCGCATTGCTAAGGAACATGATATTGATGCCATCCATCCTGGCTATGGCTTCTTATCCGAAAACGAAGAGTTCGCTCGTCGTTGCGGTGAAGAAGGCATCATTTTTATCGGACCTCACGTAGAACATTTGAATATGTTCGGCGATAAGGTTAATGCTCGTACACAAGCTAAATTGGCAGATATTCCAATGATTCCTGGTTCTGATGGGGCATTGCGTGATTTTGAACAATTGGAAGAATTCGCTGAAACTCACGGTTATCCTTTGATGATTAAGGCCGTAAATGGTGGTGGCGGTCGCGGTATGCGCGAAGTTCACCGTAAAGAAGATTTACGCGATGCTTATGACCGCGCTAAATCCGAAGCTAAAGCAGCATTTGGTGATGACGATGTATATGTAGAAAAACTCATCGTTGAACCTAAACATATTGAAGTTCAAATCTTAGGTGATGAACATGGTAATGTAGTTCATTTACATGAACGTGACTGCTCTGTACAACGTCGTCACCAAAAGGTTGTTGAAATGGCACCAGCTTTTGCATTGCCATTAGAAACTCGTAAACGTATCTGTGACGCAGCTGTCAAAATCATGAAAAATGTTGGCTACGTTAATGCTGGTACTGTTGAATTCTTGGTAACTGCTGATGGTTCCTTCTATTTCATCGAAGTTAACCCTCGTATCCAAGTAGAACATACCGTAACAGAAATGATTACGGACATTGATATTGTTCATTCACAAATTCGTATTGCTGAAGGCTATGATTTACACAGCCCAGAAATTGGCATTCCTGAACAAGACGAAATCCCTTGTAAAGGTACTGCAATTCAATGTCGTATCACTACAGAAAATCCTAAGAACAACTTCATGCCAGATACTGGTAAAATCTTGGCATATCGTAGTTCCGGCGGTTTTGGAATCCGATTAGACTCTGGTAATGCTTTCACAGGCGCTGTAGTAACACCTTACTATGATTCCTTGCTTGTAAAAGCTACTGCATTCGGCCCTAACAACGAAGAAACCATTCGTAAAATGCTTCGTTGCTTGAAAGAATTCCGTATTCGTGGCGTTAAAACAAACATTCATTTCTTGATTAACGTTCTTGAAAACCCTGAATTCCAAAGCGGTAACTACACAGTTAACTTCATTGAAGACCATCCTGAATTATTCGAATTAAAACCAGATCGCGACCGTGGTACTAAATTGCTTCGCTATATTGCGGATACTACAATCAATGGTTACTCCGGTGCAGGCCCTCAAGAGGTACCTGATTTTGAACCAATGCAATTGCCATCTAAACTAGATGTATCTCCTGCACCTGGTACAAAACAAAAATTCGACGAATTAGGTCCAGAAGGCTTCAGTAAATGGTTGGCTGACCAAAAACAAGTATTCTTTACAGATACAACATGGCGTGATGCTCACCAATCCTTATTTGCTACACGTTTGCGTACCATCGATATGGCACGCGTAGCTGGCGATGCCGCTAAAGGTGTACCAAATCTATTCTCCTTAGAATGTTGGGGCGGTGCAACATTTGACGTATCCTATCGCTTCTTGCACGAAGATCCATGGGAACGTTTGCGCATGTTCCGTCGCGAAGTACCTAATACATTACTTCAAATGTTGATTCGCGGTGCTAATGCCGTTGGTTATACATCCTATCCTGATAATGTAGTTCGTAACTTCATTCAATTGTCCGCTAAAAATGGTATCGACGTATTTCGCGTATTTGATAGCTTGAATAGCCTTGACAATATGAAGGTTGCTATCGATGAAGTTCGCAATCAAAATAAGATTGCTGAAGTTGCATTGTGCTACACAGGCGATATTCTCGACAGCAATCGTCCTAAATACAATCTTGATTACTATGTAAAAATGGCAAAAGAATTGCAAAATGCGGGTGCTAATATTATCGCTATTAAAGATATGGCTGGTTTGTTGAAACCTCAAGCTGCATACAACTTAGTGTCCGCTTTGAAAGATGCTGTAACAGTACCAATTCATTTGCATTCTCATGAAGGTTCTGGCAATACTATTTATTCTTATGGACGTGCTGTAGATGCTGGTGTTGATGTTATTGACTTAGCATATTCTGCATTTGCTAATGGCACTAGCCAACCAAGCATGAATTCTATGTATTACGCTTTAGCTGGTACTGAACGTCAACCGCAAATGAATATTGACTACATGGAAGAAATGTCTCATTACTTCGGTAGTATTCGTCCTTACTACAGAGGCGTTGATAAAGCTGAAAAATATCCAAATACAGAAGTATACCAACATGAAATGCCAGGCGGTCAATATTCCAACTTGCAACAACAAGCTAAAATGGTTGGACTTGGTGATCGTTGGACAGACATTAAAAAAGTATATCATCAAGTTAATATGATGTTTGGTGATATCATCAAGGTAACACCTTCTTCTAAAGTTGTTGGTGATATGACATTGTACATGGTACAAAATAATTTGACTGAAAAAGATATCTATGAAAAAGGTGATACTCTTGATTTCCCTCAATCAGTAGTAGAATTCTTCGAAGGTCGTCTAGGTACACCATATCAAGGGTTCCCTGAAGAACTTCAAAAAATCATCTTGAAAGGTGCTCGCCCTATTACTGTTCGTCCTGGTGCTGTATTACCTCCAACTGATTTCGAACATGTTCGTAATGAATTAAACGAAATGGGTGCTAATACTACTGATGAAGATGTAAGTGCATACTGCTTGTATCCTAAAGTATTTAAAGACTACACTAAATTTACTAAAGACTTTGGTAATGTATCTGTACTAGATACACCAACATTCTTCTTTGGTATGAAACGTGGTGAAGAAATTCAAGTTACTATTGAAAAAGGTAAAACATTAATTATCAAGATGAATGGTGTATCCGATCCTGATGAAGATGGTAATCGCATCGTTCTCTTTGAATTCAATGGCCAACCACGTTCTATTAAAGTTCATGATAAACATGCTAAAACAACTGGCGTTGTTCGTCGTAAAGTAAATGAATCTAACCCTGGTGAAATCGGTGCTACGTTGTCTGGTTCCGTTGTTAAGATTCTAGTAAAAAAAGGTCAATCCGTAACTAAAGGTGAACCATTAATCGTAACAGAAGCTATGAAGATGGAAACTACAATTACAGCTCCTATCGATGGTATCGTTGAAGAAATTCTTGTTCGTGAAGGCAGTCGTATCGAATCCGGTGATTGCTTGTTACACGTTCAAGATGCTATTAAACGTTAATTTAATACGATTTAGCACGTAAGTGCATAAAAAAGAACCCCTTATAACAATTTTGAATGTGATCTTGCTAAAAAGGTTATAATTCATAGGTTTATAGGGGGTTCTTTTTGTACTTTTCCTACTAAATATGGTACTATATAAGGTATAAGAAAATAGGCGTATTCTGCCTTTTTCATGATTACTGACTGATTAGAAAAGGAGTATTAGCTAATGAGATGTCCTTATTGCCAACATACAGACACGAAGGTAACAGACTCAAGAACGACAGATGAAGGAAATAGTATCCGTCGTCGTCGGGAGTGTATTAATTGTGGACGCCGCTTTACTACTTATGAAATCATCGAAGAAGTACCACTCATGGTAGCAAAGAAGAATGGTCGCCGTGAATTATTTGACCGTGGTAAATTGTTAAATGGCTTGTTGCGTTCCTGTGACAAACGAACAGTGCCTATGTCCGTTATGGAAGAAGTGGTCAATAATGTAGAGCGAGACATTCGCAATGAAGTAAATCAAGAGATTTCTACAGATCGTATTGGTGAACTTGTATTACAACAATTAAAAGATATTGACCAAGTTGCATATGTACGTTTTGCCTCTGTATATCGTAAGTTTGATAATATTGACAGCTTTATGGCTGAACTTAAAGCATTAAAAAAATTAGATGCTAAAAAAGCAAAGAAATAGCGTGAATATATGATTGATTTACATTGTGATACGATAATGCAATTAATTGACCACCCTCATGATGGTGATTTATTTTCTAATAACTGGAAAATTGATATTGAGCGCCTTATCAAAGGGCATAGTCGATTGCAGGATTTTGCATTATTTGTAGACTTAGAAGAACAAGACGATTCGTATAGTAGATATGAATCTATGCGCCAATTGTTCGATAGTCAGATACAAAAATATAGCGACTATATCAGTCATGTGCGTTCTTATGATGATATTACAGCGTGTTATGAAAATCATAAAGTAGCTGCTTTATTATCCATTGAAGAGGGGGGAGTCCTTGGAGGCGATTTAGCTAAGTTAGACAAGGCTTACGCTGATGGTGTTCGACTTATTACATTGACCTGGAATTATCCTAATGAATTGGGGGAACCTAATACTGGAGATTCTCATAAGAAATTGACAGAAACAGGCATTGCATTTGTAGAACGGATGCAAGAATTAGGCATGATTGTTGATTGTTCTCATCTTAATGATGGGGGAACAGAACAATTAGGCGATATTCTTGATGTGCCTTTTATTGCATCTCATTCTAATGCGCGAGAAGTGACAGCTCATCGTCGTAATTTGCCGGACCACTTGATTCGTCTAATTGGCGAAAAGGGTGGCGTTATTGGTTTGAACTTTGCTCAATCCTTCTTAGGTACCTCATCTATCAGTCGCATCGATGATATTGTGAAACATGGATTGTATATCATTAACAAAGGTGGCGAAGATGTAATTGCTCTAGGCACTGATTTTGATGGTATCAAGCCAAATACAGAAATTGAGGATATTTCAGATATGCATCGTTTGTATGATGCATTTAGAGGCGCCGGGCTTTCAGAAGAACAAACGGAAAAACTATTTTGGAAAAACGCGGATCGCCTACTAAAGGAGATTTTATAATGACAGATATAAATCCAATCATTGCGGACCGATTTACAGACCATCTTGATGTATTTAGTAAAACAATGGATCAGATGGATGTTATTCAAGAAATTGCTAACCGTTGTATTGTGGCTTTGAACAGTGGCAATAAAATTTTATTCTGTGGCAATGGTGGCTCCGCTGCAGATTCTCAACATCTTGCAGCAGAACTTATCGGACGTTTTAAAAAGGAACGCCGTTCTCTTGCATCCATTGCGCTTACTACAGATACATCTATTTTGACAGCTGTTGCTAATGATTATGATTACGATGCAGTATTTGCGCGTCAAGTTGAAGGCTTAGGCCGTTCTGGGGATGTACTTATCGGTATTTCCACATCGGGTAATTCAAAAAATGTTGTGAAAGCCGTGGAAATGGCACGAAATACAGGTATGCATACGATTGCTTTCACCGGTGAAGGTGGCGGTAAACTGGCAGAATTATGCGATCTTACACTAGCTATTCCAAGTACTGTTACAGCGCGTATTCAAGAAATGCACATTTTAGCTGGTCATATCATTTGCGAACTTATTGAAGAAGATTATTAATCGAGATAGGGAAGAAATCACAGATTTCTTGAAAGGGGACCTATGATTACAAAAACAGTGAATGAGTTTTTGACAAATTCATTACCGAACCTAAACATTGCAGTTATCGGTGATGTTATGGTGGATCGTTATGTATTTGGCGATGTGAGCCGTATTTCACCAGAGGCTCCTGTGCCGGTCAATCGCGTATCCTCTGTGAAAGAAGTGCTTGGCGGGGCAGGTAACGTAGCGTCTAACTTAGCCAATCTCGATTGCCATGTCTATTTAGGGGCCGTAGCTGGTGTCGATGACCATGGTAAAGTGCTCGATAACTTATTGTCCGTTGACAATATTGATACATCCGGTCTCATCCATGATGAAAGCCGCTCAACGATTACTAAAATGCGTATTTTAGGTGACCGTCAACAAATGATGCGCCTCGACTTTGAAACGATTACACCTATTACATCTGCTGAAGAAAATCAATTAATCGCATGGCTAGAAGGACTTTGTCAACGTGGATTACAAGGCATCGTCATATCCGATTATGGAAAAGGCGTATGCACACCGACATTGTTGCAACATGTATTCAAGTTGGCGAATACTTATCAAGTACAGACCATCGTAGATCCTAAGGGTGCTGATTGGTCCAAATATGATGGTGCTACATGTATTACACCGAATGTAAAAGAATTGGGTGAATCCTTAGGTCGTGTGATTCCAAATGATGATGCATCTGTTATCGAGGCGGCTAAGGAGGTACTTAATAAGGTTAATATTAAATATATTATCGGTACTCGTTCCGCCAAGGGCATTACCGTTGTGGCTAAGGATGGTAGAACTTGGCATAATCCAGCCACACAACAGGATGTATTCGATGTGAGTGGTGCTGGTGATACGGTCGTAGCCATGATGATTTCATGCTTAGCCAGTGGTCTTTCCATGCGTTTAGCCTTACATATTGCTAATGGCGCTGCTGGTATCGTCGTATCCAAGGTTGGTACATATCCAATCCATCGCCAAGAGTTGATCGATTTATGGCGCTCTGTGCGACAATTGACTACATCTAGTCCTTTATATACGAAAGAAGAAATGAAGGCGTTAATCGATAAATGGCAAAGCATGGATGAAACAGTTGTATTTACAAATGGCTGCTTTGATATTCTGCATCGAGGACATATTACATATCTACAAGAGGCGGCACAACTTGGGGCTCACCTCATTATTGGGCTTAACTCTGATGCGTCAGTTAGACGTTTAAAAGGTGAAACAAGACCTATCGTATCCGAAGAGGATAGAGCGGCATTATTAAGCGCCTTACAATGTGTAGATGGTGTTGTCCTTTTCGAGGAGGATACACCTGCCGAATTATTAGCGTACTTACGCCCTAATATTCTTGTTAAGGGTGGCGATTATAAAAAAGAGGATATCGTTGGTAGAGAATTTGTAGATGAAGTAGAGGTACTTTCATTTAAAGAAGGATACTCCACATCGGATATCGTAAAGAAAATAGCCACGATGGCTAAGGAGGGGAAATTATGATTATTGTAACTGGTGGTGCCGGTTTTATTGGTAGTAATATTGTGAAAGCCTTAAATGAACGCGGTCGCAATGATATTTTAATCGTCGATGATTTGACAGACGGTCGTAAAATTCGCAATCTTCAAAATCTAGATTATTTAGATTACATTGATTGTGATGATTTTGATGCTGCTATTGCGGACGGTACATTCAATGTAGGTCCTATTGAAGTCATTTTCCATGAAGGCGCATGTGCAGATACGATGGAATATAATGGCAAATATATGATGAAGAACAACTATGAAGGTTCCAAGAATCTATTCCATTATTGCCAAGATCGCGCCATCCCATTTATCTATGCATCCTCTGCATCCACTTATGGTAATGGTACCAATGGATTTGTGGAAACGCCAGAAGCAGAAGAAGCGTTAAATCCGTATGCATATTCTAAACTATTATTTGATCGTTATGTACGTAAATTTGAAGGCGAATATACAGCACAAGTTGTAGGTTTGCGTTATTTCAATGTATTTGGTCCTAATGAAGCACATAAGGATAAAATGGCATCTCTTGTACGCCAAATGTTCTATAAAAACCAAGAAACAGGCGTTATCAATTTGTTTGAAGGCACAGATGGCTATGAAAATGGTGGCCAAACACGTGATTTTATCTATGTAAAAGACGTGGTGAATGTAAACTTCTATTTCTGGGAACACCCTGAAATTTCTGGTACATTCAACTGTGGTACAGGTCATGCACATAGCTTCAATGAATTCATGCAAGCTGTTATCGACTACAATGGTAAAGGTCGCATTGAGTACATTCCGTTCCCAGAAGTGTTGATTGGTAAATACCAAAGCTTTACCGAAGCAGACACAACTAAATTGTTGGCTGCTGGCTATGATAAAGGTTTTACGCCATTAGCTGATGCTGTAAAAGAATATTGTGAATTATTAGATAATAACGAAGGGTATTTGCGTTAATCTTTTGTGACAGATTAATATTAATTCTTTAGATAATTGTAAAGGATGCAGTATGAGAAAGGTGTTATTCCTCGATAGAGATGGGGTTATTAACAAGGATGTTTCCTATCTCTATAAGATAGCGGATCTACAGTGGGTTGATGGTGCAAAAGAAGCATTGAAATTAGCCCATGATTCTGGTTATGAACTTATAGTCGTAACAAACCAAAGTGGTGTGGCACGAGGTTATTATAAGGAAACCGATGTACAAATCCTACATGATTATATGGGGAATGAACTGTTTAAAGCGGGTGCACCTATTTTACATTTCTATTATTGCCCACATCACAAGGATGGCACTGTAGAACGCTATGCTGTCGATTGTAATTGTCGTAAACCAAAGCCTGGTATGATTTTGCAAGCTATCAAGGATTTTGATGTTGATGTAGAACATAGCTTTCTCATCGGTGATAGCCAACGTGATGTAGATGCTGCTGAGGCTGCAGGGGTAAAGGGATACCTGTTTACAGAATCTAATCTATTAAATTTCATGAAAAAGATTTTAAAGCATTAATTTTTGGATGAACCACATTTGTGTGTATTCTTCGTTCATAGAGGGGTTATTATGAAGGACTATTCCAATATACTCATCATAAAAATGAGTTCCTTAGGTGATGTCATTCACGCATTGCCAACATTATATGCATTGCGCCAAAATTTGCCGCACGCAAAAATTACCTGGGCCATACATGAACAATTTGCGAGCCTCTTGCCAGGTACCCCTTGGGTGGACGAAGTAATTGTTATCGATAAGAAACAATTAAAATCGCCGTCTTATTTATGGAATCTTCGTAAAGAACTACATAGTCGTCATTTCGATATGACCTTAGATTTACAATGTATCGCCAAAAGTGCCATTGTATCTCTACTATCGGGTTCTCCTGAGAAATATGGCTATTGGGAACTTCGCGAGGGCAGTCAATTAGTTAATAAAGCTCTAGTAGGAGCTCATAAATATGATCACGTTATTGAGCGCTATCTCGATACCGTACGTGCCTTAGGTGGCGAAGTGGATGGCGTGGAATTTCCAATGCCTCATGACCATGCAGCAGAAGGGAAGATTCGCAACCGGCTATCCGAACTAGGTGTAACCGATGATTATGTTGTCGTTGTACCTGGTGCGCGATGGATTGTTAAGGAATGGCCGTTATTAAATTTTGGTGAATTATGTATTCGCCTTTGTGAAAGTGGTAAAAAGGTGGTCATTGCGGGTTCGCCTGATGATAGTGAAAAAGGCCAATTTATAGAAAACTATGTGAAGAGCGATGATCTCATTAATTTAGTTGGTCAAACGACTATGGCTGAGTTGATTGAGTTGATTCGACACTGCCATATTTTCATCAGCGCTGATACGGGACCATTACATATTGCGAATGCATTAAAGAAACCATTGATCGCGTTGTTTGGTACCACATCACCGCATAGAACGGGTCCGTATGGTGGCAGTCATGTGCATCTTATTATTTCCCCTACATCAAAGGCTACACCTGAACAGCCATTGGTAGATGATCCCGACTGTATGGCTCAAATTCCAGTCGATGCGGTGTGGGATGTATATTCTGAAATGTTGAGAAAGGATTTATGATGGAACTTGATTACAAACGTATTGTCGTAACCTTTCTCATGCATTTAGGTGATGTAGTGTTAACGACTCCATTTCTAGAGGTGTTGCGTAAAGCAGCACCTCATAGTCATATCACCTATGTGATTGATGAAAAGTTACAAGATGTGATGAAATACAATCCTTATATCGATGATTTGATTACCGTCGATAAAAAAGGACGTCATAATAGCATTAAAGGGTTAAATGAAATTGCTCGTCGCATTAACGACCAAGGTCGTCCAGATATCGTTATCAACCTGCATCCTAATGAACGTACATCATACTTGGCATGGAAAATTCACGGTAAGGTGACGACGGGGATGAGTCATTTTCTGTTTAGACCATTTATGACGAAATATACCCGTCTTGATCGCAAGACACGTCACGCTGCTGATATGTACATTAATGTATTAGAACAGTTAGGTGTCACAGACGTAGCTAATCACGGATTACATATAGAAACCTGTAAGGACTGGAATGATGAGGTTTCTCGTTTTTATGAAAGTCAGGGTGTTATGCCTCGCGATAAGATTATTGGATTCAATATCGGCAGTGCAGTGCCAGAGAAACGATGGCCTGCAGAGCGATTTGCTGATGTAGCTGATTATTTTGGCAATAAGGGGTATAAGACTGTGTTTTTTGGTGGCCCCATGGATTTAGATATGGTTAAACCTGTTGTGGCGCAGATGAAGACGTCGCCAATCGTGGCTACAGGTGCTTTTAAATTGGGCCCTTTAGCTGCGGCCATGAAATGGTGTGACTTGCTGATTACGAATGATTCTGGACCTATGCATGTAGCCATTAGTCAGGGTGTTCCTATCGTAGCCCTTTATGGACCGTCTAATCCATTTTTCTATGGTCCGTACCAAGCAAAATCTATCGTACTTGAATCGATGGACCATTATGAAATTGGTAAAAGCATGAAACAGGTTATAAAAGAAGGGAAGTACAAAGGTATTTCTGTTATTACCGAAGAACAAGTGATTAAGGCAGCTGAAACATTACTGCAGGAATCGTAAGTTATGGATTATATTATTTTTGATTTAGAGTGGAATCAACCGTATAGCAACGACATTAGCTTTATGAAGCGAGCTCGGATGCCGTTGACTGGTGAAATCATTCAAATCGGAGCTATTAAGCTCAATGAAAACTTAGAGATTGTGGATTCCTTCACAATGTATGTAAAACCTAAATATTTACCACATATGCATAAGCATGTGAAGGCCCTTACAGGGATAACAAATCAAGATTTGAATCGCGGTGTCCCATTTAGGGTGGCCTATAGTCATTTTCAACAATGGTGTGGCAAGGATTATATGCTTCTGTCTTGGGGCGCTGACGATATTCTTATATTGCGAGAAAATTTATTGCTCCATAAATTAAAGAGTATCGACTATGATTCTTGGGCTGATGCGCAGATGATATACAGCTATCAACGATATGGCACGACACAACAGTATTCCGTTGCTCATGCGATGAAGGATTTACATATATCATCTGAAGAATTATCTGCTCATAATGCACTTCACGATGCTATATTTACGGCACATATTTGCCAAAATCTAGATTTGCCAAAAGCATTGTTGCATTATGATTCCATACGAAAAGAGGCGCCAAATCCATTTTTATATCCACCGGGTTTGACCTTCTTTATGTACGATAACTTTCAAGAAAAGAAACGTATCGTTTATGATAGACGGGTGCGACTATCCTTTTGTCCCTATTGCCAATGTCGGTTGGAAACGACACGTCCTGAGCGGATACAAGGAGATAAGCATTTATCGATAGGCATTTGTCCGAAACACGGAGAATTTGCCATTCAGTTAAAGGTTGGAAAATATACGATTAAGTCAGGAATTACCAAGTTTTATGTAACAAAGGTATTAAGTCATAGTACTGATGAAATCGGTAAATTATATAGAGAAAAATCGGAAATTAACCGAGAGAAAGAGCGGCTTTATTATGAGCGCCGTCAAAAAGAATTATTAGAAAAATCAAAAGCATAACACACTATATGTTGTGCATTATGCTTAAATAGAAAGGAATGAAATTATGGAACGTAAATATGCTTGGCATAATTATGATGAACAAACATTACAAGAGGTGATGTCATTAGGTGACTCTTATCGTCAATTTTTAGATAATGGTAAAACAGAACGGGAATGTGTCATTCAATCTGTAGAAGCTGCAAAAAGAGCTGGCTATGTTGATTTAAAAGACTTGATTAAATCTAATACGCCAATTAAAGCGGGAGATAAGATTTACTATACTCATATGGATAAATCTATTGCGCTATTTAATATCGGTACCGATGATTTAGATCTTGGTATGAATATCCTTGGTGCTCATATCGATTCTCCGCGCATTGACGTAAAACAAAACCCTCAATATGAAGATAGCAATCTAGTATTTTGGGATACACATTATTACGGGGGTATTAAAAAATACCACTGGGTAGCTATGCCTCTTGCTATTCATGGGGTTGTAGTCAAAACGGATGGTACACGCATCAATATTAATATTGGTGATAAAGAAACTGATCCTGTATTCTGCATTACAGATTTATTGCCTCACTTAGGTCAAGAACAAATGCAAAAGAATGCAGCTAAGGTGATTGAAGGTGAGGCTCTAGATCTTCTCATTGGTAGTCGCCCTGTTAAAGATGAAGAAAAAGAAGGGGTCACTAAATTTATTAATCACCTTCTTGAAAAAGAATATGGGTTCGTAGAACGCGATTTATTATCGGCAGAACTTGAAATTGTACCGGCTGGTAAGGCGCGTGATATGGGTTTTGACCGCTCCATGGTATTAGCATATGGTCAAGATGATCGTGTCTGCGCTTACACATCTTTGGTGGCTATGCTTGAAGTTGATAAGGTAAAACGTACGACTTGTTGTTTACTTGTAGATAAAGAGGAAATTGGTTCCGTTGGTGCTACAGGTATGCAATCTCGGTTCTTTGAAAATGCTGTAGCAGAAATCTTAACATTGATGGGTAAACCTAATTCAGTAAATGTGCGCCGTACATTGGAAAATTCTCGTATGCTATCCTCTGATGTTAGCGCTGGATACGACCCATTGTATGCATCTGCCTTTGAAAAGAAAAATGCTTCTTACCTAGGTATGGGCGTCGTATTTAATAAATTTACCGGTTCTCGTGGTAAATCTGGGTCCAACGATGCCAATGCGGAATACATGGGCTTTATCCGTCGTGTGATGGAATCAAATAATGTAACATACCAAACGGCTGAACTCGGCAAGGTTGACCTTGGCGGTGGTGGTACCATTGCATATATTATGGCACTATATGGTATGAATGTAATCGACTGTGGCGTTGCTGTTCTCAGCATGCATGCTCCATGGGAGGTTACTTCTAAGGCTGATATTTATGAGGCAAAACGTTGTTACGTAGCATTTTTGAATGCAGATGATGAAACAATCTAGTATGATGGGGCTTTTACCATTGGTGAAAGTCCATGTTATGTGAGGTATAGGATGAAACAAACGGAATTGGGGGCTGCCATTGAGGCGGCAAAGGGAGAGGCAACAGAGGTTAAGACGGTAAAGGTCGATATCTTTGATATTCCTGAAACAAAGGCAAAAGAATATATCGCTACCCGCGAAGAGGTTGCTAAGGCCGCTATGGAGGTTATGAAACCATATTGTGTGACCGTTAAACGGGAAACATTAGATGAAGATGAAGGGGAAGCCGTAGTGGGCTATTATGTAACCGGTGAGATTTTAATGTGTGTCATCCTTGACCCCTTTGAAGTGCCTGTTATGAAGGTTGCCCTTGATAAGGGGACATTAAAAGAATACATTTTAGCAGCCAATGAATTGACAGAAGACATGCTAGCTTCTCTAGATAAATAATAAATCTGTTAGTATGCAATATGTGCTCTACATAAGGACAAATGTAAAATACTTTAGTCTGATACATTGATGTAGTGCTCAAAGTTGTTTATAATAGAAGTATTATTATTTCGAATATAGGAAGGAAACACCAATGAACTTGAAAAAAGGTATTGCCCTCGCGCTCACGGCGGCAGCATTGATGGCTTTCACAGGCTGTGGCACAAATGGAACTACATCTAATGGAGAATATAAGGTTGGTGTTGTACAACTCGTAGAACATCCAGCACTAGATGCGGCAAATAAAGGTTTTGTTGATGCTCTTAAGGAAAAGGGCTTATCTGACAAAATTACCTTTGACCAACAAAACGCACAAGCTGACCAATCTAATTTGAATAGTATTGCACAGCGTTTTGTATCTGATCGTAAAAATTTGATTTTAGCGATTGCTACGCCAGCGGCTCAATCTATGGCGAATGCAACTCATGACATTCCTATCTTGGGTACAGCTATTACTGATTATGAGGCGGCTAAACTTGTTAAATCTAATGAACATCCAGGCGGTAATGTATCTGGTACATCCGATATGAACCCAGTAGAACAACAAGTAGATTTAATTTTAAAAGTATTGCCAAATGCTAAAACTATCGGTACTATTTATAGCTCTAGCGAAGTGAATTCTCAAATTCAAGTTGAGAAGATGAAAGCTTACGCAGCTACAAAGGGCATTAAGGTTGAAGAAGTTACTGTTTCCAATGTAAACGATATTCAACAAGCTGCACAAAACCTTGTATCTCAACATGTTGATGCCATTTATGTACCAACAGATAATGTGGTAGCATCTGCTATGAGCAATCTTGTAGCGATTACCGACCCTGCAAAAATTCCTGTATTCGGCGGTGAGGATAACCACGTAAAAGGCGGTGCGGTTATGTCCTTGTCTGTAGATTACTATAAACTTGGTTATCAAACAGGCTTGATGGCGGCTAAGGTGTTAACTGGTGAAGCTAAAGTCGAAGATATGCCGATTGAAATGCAAAAAGAATTCAAATTAGTTGTAAATAAAGATAAATTACAAAAATTGGGCATCACCTTACCAGAGGATTTGATGAACAAAGCAACTATGATTTAGTACTTAACTGGTAAGGAGTTACACATGAACTGGAAAAAAGGTATTGCAGTGGCACTTAGTGCCATCACTGTTATGGCAATGGTAGCTGGTTGTGGTTCCAATACTACTACTAGTGACCAAAAGAAAATTGGCGTTATTCAATTAGTAGAACATCCATCTCTTGATGCTGCTAATAAAGGCTTTGTAGATGGTCTTGCATCTAAAGGCTTTAAAGATGGGGAAAACATTAAAATCGACCAACAAAATGCACAAGCGGACCAATCTAATTTGAATAGTATTGCACAACGTTTCGTATCTGATAAAAAGGATTTAGTATTAGCAATCGCAACACCAGCGGCTCAAACGATGGCAAATGCATCTCATGATATGCCAATTATGGGGACAGCTATTACAGACTATGTAACCGCTAAACTTGTTCAATCTAACGAACACCCAGGTGGCAACGTAACTGGTACTTCTGATATGACACCTGTTGAAAAAGAGGTAGATCTTATCATCGCTTTAGTTCCAAATGTTAAACGTATTGGTGCGATTTACACATCCTCTGAAATTAATTCCCAATTACAAGTTGAAAAAATGAAAGCCTATGCTGCTACAAAAGGTATTACTGTTGTAGAGGCAACTGTTTCCAATGTAAATGATATCCAACAAGCCGCTACAAATCTTGTGAACCAAGATGTACAAGCTATCTATACGCCAACAGATAATGTATTGGCATCTGCTATGGCTAACTTAGCACAAATTACAGATGCTGCTAAAATTCCAGTATTTGCAGCTGATGAAGGTATGACAATGACTGGTGGCGTAGCAACATATTCTGTAGATTACTATAAATTGGGTTATCAAACAGGTTTGATGGCTGCTAAAGTTCTTTCCGGCGAAGCGAAGGTTAGTGATATGGCTATTGAAACGCAAAAAGATATTAAACTAACTGTTAACGAAGAACGAGCTAAAAAATTAGGTATCACTATTCCTGATGCCCTTCGTAAAGATATGAAATAATAGAGGAGAATTTAATGTTAGATTTAGTGGTAGGCACCATAACAACAGGGCTTTTATGGTCTTTGTTGGCGGTCGGTGTATTTATTACCTTCCGTGTATTAGATGTGGCTGACTTGACCGTTGAAGGCACATTTCCTATGGGGGCGGCTATTTCCGCCATTTTAATTACTAGTGGGATGAACACAATTCTTTCTATCTTGATTGCCGGCATTGGTGGTATGGCCGCAGGTGCTGTAACAGGTTGGATTCATACAAAATTAAAGATTCCTGCATTGTTAGCAGGTATCTTAACAATGATTGCTTTATACTCCATTAATCTTCATATTATGGGGAAAGCTAATGTATCTTTACTTCGTATGGATACGATTTATACAATTCTTGGTAGCGTACTTCATACACCAAATATGTGGTCTGCGGCTATCGTAGGTGTTATCGTAGCTGTTGTAGTATGCTTATTGTTATTCTGGTTCTTTGGCACTGAAATTGGTACAGCATTACGTGCAACAGGTGTTAATCCTCAAATGATTCGTGCCCAAGGTGTTAATACGGATAATATGATTGTTCTTGGCCTATTGATTTCCAATGGCTTCGTTGGGATGTCTGGTGCGCTTATCGGTCAATTCCAAGGCTTTGCCGACGTAGGTATGGGTATTGGTACCATCGTAATCGGCTTGGCATCTGTTATCATCGGTGAAGTTGTATTCGGTACAAAATCCTTTGTACGTAGTCTCGTTGCCGTAGTACTCGGTTCCATCGTATATCGTATCGTTATCGCTGCCGTACTCTACATGGGTATGCCACCAAACGATTTGAAATTATTCACTGCAATTCTCGTTGCCATCGCGCTTTCATTGCCTACTTTGAAAGCCAAATGGCTAGCTCGATAAGGAGGACACTATGTTAGAAGTAAAAAATATGGTAAAGACCTTCTTTAAGGGCACAATTAATGAAAAAACTGCGTTACAAGGCATCGACCTTCGCTTAGAAGAAGGCGACTTCTGTACTGTAATCGGTGGTAATGGTGCTGGTAAAAGTACGTTACTAAACTCCATCGCCGGTGTATTCCCAGTAGATGAAGGGTCCATTACAATCAATGATATAGATGTAACAAAAATGCCTGAATACAAACGTGCTAAATACATTGGCCGTGTATTCCAAGATCCTATGGTTGGTACAGCAGGAAACATGCAAATTGAGGAAAACTTGATTCTCGCTATGCGCCGTGGTAAAAGCTTAGGTCTTAAATGGGCTTTTAAAGATAGCGAACAAGCATTTTTTAAAGAACGCCTTGCACTATTAGGATTAGGCCTTGAAGATCGTTTATCTGCTCGTATGGGCCTTTTATCTGGTGGTCAACGTCAATCTATTACATTGCTTATGGCGACTATGCTTCGTCCTGATTTACTATTATTGGATGAACATACAGCAGCACTCGACCCTAAGACGGCTGAAAATGTATTGCAATTGACAGATAAACTCGTTGCAGAACATAACTTAACAACCCTTATGATTACACACAATATGCGTGATGCATTGCGCTTTGGTAATCGCCTTATCATGATGGACGCTGGTCGTATCATCTATGATGTAAAAGGGGAAGAAAAGAAAAAATTAACCGTTCAAGATCTACTTCAAAAATTCGAAGTAGCCGGCGAAGGTGCGTTAAGTGACCGTATGATGCTCGGTTAAAAATAAGTGCTTAAATAATATTGGGTCTAAAAAAGAGGGGATACTATCCTCTCTTTTTTATGAAAACCTTTACACTACCGGAATTATACTGTATACTTAACTAAGTCATAAGACATATCGTAAGCGAAGTATTCGAATCTCCAACGGTTACTTAAGCTTATCGGGATTATTATTTTTTAGGAGGTAACATTAATGTTAACTACAGAAGCTAAATTAGCAGTAATTA
>ERZ773083.577-NODE-577-length-29494-cov-3.788784_pt1 | contig 29494 bp, 24 predicted proteins | sample MGYA00511465_ERZ773083 | MGnify/ENA primary metagenome ERZ773083 (study PRJEB29015, sample SAMEA2738001) | human oral metagenome | biome: human oral; feature: human-associated habitat; material: dental | place: China | collected 2060 ... | reverse complement strand
GCCGTAAAAGCATCAGCCAAAGTACCCGAATAAGATATGGCGGCCATGGCTACAATCATAAAGGCATATATCTTTGATGAATTGCCAATTACATCGTTCCTCTTGAAACATATATACAGCAAAAATAGAATAATACCTATTGAAAGAGATATAAAATTCTTTATTTCTATCCCGCTACCGCTCATCTTAATAAACATACAATATATTAAAATTATATGTAATATTACAAGCATTAATATACGAAATTCTCTTGTAGTTTTGGCTATAGCTTTTTCATATAAATTAGTATAAATTTCCGCTATTTTTGATCTTATAACATATAAGATGAGTACAGCTATCGATACAATAAGTGAGTTTTTTAGTATCGTTTGATTTAAAGGATATGTGATAAATCTAGTAGCCATAGCGAAAAAGCTGCCTTTGGAATCATTTTCTGTTATAGAAGATAAATTAAAAGGAATGACAAAATTCATAATAGTAAAAAATATAGCAGAGGTAATGAGTAAAAAACCGATTCTTTTTATATAATCTTTAAAACTTGTAGCAACAAAAGCATATGCGACAAACAAACTAGCAAAAAGAACCAAACCCACATTTTGTTTAATGAAAAACAATAAAATACAAAACAAAATTCCAATTATATGATAAATTCTACCCATATTAGAATTGTAATTTTTGATATATTTTATAAAAAATAGCAATGTCAAAAATTCTGTAATATATACGTATGTATGATAATCTTTGGCGATATAGGTGCCGCTATTTATATTTAAAAATGTCGCAAAAAGTGCAGCCACGGCGCTGCTTGTTTTAGAAAAAAATTCTCTTAAAACCAAATACAATAAGATTACCTGTATCATTGCGGCTACTACGCCGATGCAGGCAAATGCAAAGAAATTTATCCCAAATATTTTTTGATAAAAGGCATTTATATATACAAATAACGGAGTCCATGCTAGATAAAAATCTTTATTGATCACTTCTCCTTTATTTACTAAATAAGCATAGGTTTCCCACCAGCCTTCTTGGAGTGAGAAGTAATGGTTAAATATCAGTAAATGTAACGCAAGCGTTATACAAAAGCAAAAAGCAACCATCAAATTTTCTAAAATTTTAGTGTTAAACATATTTACCTCAAATCATTTAAAATCATTTTCGCGTTCTCGTCGAAAATTTTACCTTTCAAATGCGCTTTGCAAAATTCCACTATGAGCCCGTGAAATAGCGCATACACGCCGTTTTCGTTCTCCAGCTTCTCTGCTTTTGCCGCCGCATCGCAGGGAGAGTTGGCGGAATTTACAAACTCATAGACCCGCCCAAATTCCAGCTCGCCGAGCCACGCGCTAAGCTCGTCGTAGCTTTCAAACTCATAGCTCAAAGCGCCCAGCAGCCGCGCCGAGTAATTGTCCGCGACCATCACCGCGCGCTCGCACGCATAGCACAGGATTGCGTCGCAGCTCTCCGCGCCGATCCCCTTGCGCGCTAAAAGCCACTCGCGGCTAACGCCCGATTTAAAACTCTCAAAATCCCCAAAATCCGCGATTATCGCTTTGCAAAGCAAGCTTAGGCGTCTAGCTTTTTGATTATAAAATCCACTTACTTTGATGATCTCCGCAAGCTCCGCTTCGTCTAACCCGGCAATCCCCTCTAAGCTCAAAAGCCCCTTGCTGCGCAGGTTTTGCAGTGCCGCGTCTGCATTGCGCCACGCCGTATTTTGGATCAAAATCGCCCCCACGACCACCTCAAAGCTTCCAAATCCGGGCCACCAGCGAAAATCCTTGATTTTCACGGCGCGAAAAAGCGCGATAAAAAGCTCGGTCGCGCTCATCTCACGCCTCCGAAATTTCTAGCGTAGTTTCTAAAACTTCGCGCGGCGGCGGCGATTTTTTGCGCGCACTCTAGCACGACGATAAAATTTACGCCAAATTTAAATTCGCGCGCCGTATTCATCTGCCGCCGCCTTTTAAATTTGCAAAAAATTCCTCGCCAAAGCTCAAGAAAAACTGCTTTGCCGCGCGGCCGCTGCGGCTTGCGCGAAGCATCGCAAACTCACGCGCCTTTGCGTGCAGCTCGTCTAAATTTGCGGCAAAGCTTAGGCAAAATTCCGCCGCACTCATACCTTGCGCAGCCGCAAAGTAGGCATCTACGATCCCTAAATATTCCCGCATGCTCCCGCCGTAAAAGCTTAGCTGTAGCCCAAAGCGCTCGCTAAGGCTGATTCGCTCGTTCGCCGCGTCGCTTAGGTGCAGCTCGCCGCGGCTTATCTGCGCGGCGTCGTTATCGCTTGCACATTCGCCTACGATGTGGCGGCGATTGGACGTCGCATACATCAGCACGTTGCGCGGCGCGCGCTCCAGTGAGCCTTCAAGCAGCGGCTTTATGTGCTTGTAGCCGCTCTCACCGAGCTCAAAGCTCAAATCATCGCAAAAGATGATAAATTTAAAATTTGTTTCGCGGATCGCGTCGATTATATCCACGAGATAGCCCAGATCGTCCCTGCCGATCTCGATGATCTTAAGGCCTTGCGGGATAAATTTAGAAAAAACCGCCTTCGCAAGGCTTGATTTGCCGCAGCCGCTCTCGCCCCATAGTAGCGCGTGATTGGCGCTCGCGCCACGCAGGAAGGCGTCAGTGTTTTTTATAAGAGCCGATTTTTGGCTCTCTAGCCCCACAAGCGCGTCAATACCCGTGAAATCGATGTCGCGGACGATCTTTAGCGCCTTTTTATTTGCGCGAAAGACGGCGACCTGTACCGTGCGCCAATCAATCGCGCTAAAATCGCTGAAATAAATTTGCTCGCCGGTGCCGCTCTGGGCGCTTTTTAGGATGGCTTGCGGCGCTAAATTTAAACTGCTCGCCGCGTCCAAATTTAACTCTTCGCTCACGCTTTTGCTCGCGCTTTTTTTGATATTTTCATCGCAAGTTCGCATTTTTTAGCTCCCTTCGCAGATAGATTAAAATTTCGTTTATCACGTCGTCATCGTCGCGTGTCTGCGCCTTTAATCGCACCTTATCGCCGTTTGCAAGGGTGATCAAGATATTTTCGTCCATGCTCGAAATCACGCGCAAGCCAATCTTCGTGGCCAAAACCTTAATCATCATCACGTCGATGAATTGCTTGGTGTAAATGTCCGCGCGCCCGAAGCGGTCCTCGATCTCGCCGAAAATTTCAATCACTTCGCTCGCCTCGGCGCACTTGCTAAGCCGCCTGTAAAGATCTAGGCGCAGGCGATCCTCTCTGATAAATTCCGAGTTTAAAAAGGCGTTTACGGAAATTTTAAGCTCCACGCTCGCAGCGGCGCTCTTTCTGCTTAGCAGCTTGCCGATCTCCTCTTCGAGCATCTTTAGATAAAGCGAGTAGCCGATCGCTTCGATATGCCCGCTCTGCGCCTCTCCGAGCAAATTTCCGCCGCCGCGAATCTCCAGATCGTGATACGCTAGCACCGAGCCGCTGCCCAAAAACGAGTTGCTCTCAAGCGCTACGAGCCGCTTTAGCGCGTCCTGCGTAAGGGCGGTTTTATCCTCGATCAAAAAGTAGCAAAAGCCCTGTTTGTTACTGCGCCCGACGCGACCGCGTAGCTGGTGCAGATCGGCGATACCGAATTTACCCGCGTTTTCGACTATTATAGTATTTACGCGCGGCATGTGGATGCCGCTTTCTACGATGCTGGTGCAAAGTAGCAGATCGTATCCGCCCGCTACAAATTTTAAAATTTCATCCTCCGTCGTCTTGGCGTCGATCTTGGAGTGCAGGATCAGAATTTTAAGGCTCGGCAAAATTTCAAGCAGCTTCTTTTTGGCGCTTTGCATCGTCGCGATGTGGTTATGAACGTAAAAGATCTGCCCGCCGCGTCGCAGTTCGCGCGAGATCGCCTCTTTTACGATCTTTTCGTCCCACTGCTTGACGAAGGTGCGCACGTCCAGGCGATCCTGCGGCGGGCTAAGCAGCGTGGAGTAGCTTTTAATCGAGCTTAGCGCCATATTTAGGCTGCGCGGTATCGGCGTCGCGGACATACTAAGCAGGTGCGAGGCGGCGCTTTTCTCTTTGAGCCGCTCCTTTTGCTTAACGCCGAATTTATGCTCCTCATCGATGATTATGAGCCCTAAATTTGCGGGGTTTAAATTTAAAAGCGAGTGCGTGCCGACCACGACGATCGCCTCGCCGCTTTGCAGGCGCTTTAAAATTTCACTCTTTTGCCTTGCGCTGCTAAAGCGATCGAGCTTGAAAACGGGAATTTCAAACTCCCTAAAGCGCTCGCTAAGCGTGGCGTAATGCTGCGAGCTAAGCAGAGTAGTGGGTACGAAAAACAGCACCGAATGACCGCTGCGAATGCAGGCAAAGATCGCATTCATCGCAACCTCAGTCTTTCCAAAGCCCACGTCGCCGCTAAGTAGGCGATCCATCACCTTGCCGCTTTGCAGATCCGCTAAAATCGCGCTCACAGCCTTTTGCTGATCGCTCGTGTAGCTAAAACCGCTTGCGCTTAAAAATTTCGCATAATCCGCGCTTTCGTTTTTGATGACGAGCCCTCGCATCAGCTCGCGCTTGGCAGCCAGTGCAATGATCTTTGAAGCGATCGCGAAGAGCTTTTCGCGCACTCGCTCCTTGATTTTTGAAAAGCTCGCCCTGCCCAGATGATCCAAGCTCACGGCGCCGCCGCTTGCTACGTAGCGATCGATCTTATTTAGATACTCTACCGGCAGCAGCAGCTTGTCGCCGCCCTCGTAGAGCAGGGATACGAACTCCTTGCTGCGCCCCATCACCTCGATGAGCTCAAGCCCGTTAAATTTAGCGATACCGTGATCTTCGTGCACGACAAAATCGCCCACGTTTAGCTCATCCAGAGCCAGGCTCGATCTTCGCACGCGCTTTTTAGGCGCCGCTTTGTTTAGCGAAAGGATGATACGCTCGGCGCTTATTAAATTTACGACGAAATCTTCGCGTAAAATTTCGATATTGCTAAATCCGCTAAGATCAAACGGCGCGAGCAGCGCGTCGTTTCGCGCGATCAGCGTGATAGCCTCGCTGCGGTGAAATTCAAAAAATTCCTGCGACGGCGTCACGGCGAGGTCTTTAAATTTACGCGCCGCGGGCAGTACCTCGATCGCGTCTAAAAAATCCAAATTGCGCTCAGAAAAAATTTCATCCTTTTTGATCTCATGCAGCAAGACGCAATCAAACGCGCTCACGTAATCGACGAAGCCCTCGATAAACCAAAACCCGAGCGAGCCCAGATCGCGCGCTAACGCGTCGCTATCCGCGCGCGATATCTTTTCGCTCACGCTCTCAAACTCGTCCTCGCTTAAATTTGCCAAAAACGGCGCTATCTCGGCTTGCGAAAGCTCATCTTTTTCGCTTTTTTGCGTCGCGACGTCAAAGAGCCTGATACTCTCAACCCTCTCGCCGTCGAGCAGAATTCTAACCGCGCTTTCGCTTCCTACCGAAAAAATATCGATGATCTCGCCACGGAAGCTCACCTCGCCCATGCTTTCGACGATGTCGCGCACGTCGTATCCCAGGCGTAAAATTTCATCTTTCAGCTCGCTTAAGTTTAATTCGCTTCCAAATTTTATATTTAACGGGCGCAGATGGCTTGCGGCGGGGAGTTTATTTAAGATCGTGCGGACGGGCGAGATTAAAATTTTTTTACCGCTTGCTTTGTAAAACGCGCTAAGAGCGGTGCTGATACCCGCAAGCTCACCCATGTAGCTGCGCAGATCCTCGCCGAAGCTCGCTCTAAAATCGGGCAGGCAAAAGGCCGCGTAGCCCATAAATTTTAGCACCTGCTCGCACGCCGCGGCTTCCTTTTCATCCTCGCAGATCAAAAGCTCTTTTTGGTTTTGCAAAAAGTATTCGTAAACCTCGGCTTGCATTATTTAAACCTTTCGATCTGGTGCTGCACGACGTTTGCGATCTCCTGCCACGATACGTTAGGCTCCAAGGTCGAGATATTTTTGAAATTCTGCGCGTTCCAGCTCATAAAATTTGCAGGATCAACGCTTTGAGCCAAAAACCTAACTTCGTAATGCAGGTGCGGGCCGGTGCTGTAGCCAGTGTTGCCGCTATAGCCGATAAGATCGCCCTTTTTAACCCAAGAACCGGGCGTTACGACCGCGGAGCTAAGGTGGCCGTAGCGGGTCTCAAAGCCGTAATTGTGCGATAAAATCACTAAAATTCCATATCCGCTGCCACTGCCGCCTGCAAACTGCACAAAGCCCTCTGCAGTCGCAAACACCGGAGTGCCCTCGCTTGCTCGCAAGTCGATGCCGTGGTGCATCCTCATAATGCCGCTGATTGGATGGGTGCGCATCCCAAAAGGGCTAGTGACGCCGCGATACTGCATCGGAAGTCCATTAGGCACAGCGCTAAGAATCGCGCTCGCCGTTTTTTCGCTAGCTGCGATATGCGCGCCGGAGCCCTTTTTACGCTCCTTTTTCATCTCATTCATCGCAAGCATTACCTGGATATCACTATCCAGCCCGCCTCCGTCGTCCTCGCGTCCGTCCAGCTTGGCAAGCACCTCCTCGTTTTTGCCCTCAAGCGCGATATTTTGCTCTTTAAGCGCGAGATTTTCGGCGTAGAGGGTTTTGTTTAGCTCTTTTAAATTTGATCGGTCGCTCGCAAGTTTAAAGATCGCAAAAAACAAAACTAGCAGAAAAATTATGAAAAACGCGGATAAAATTTTAAGTTGAAATCTAAAATTCTCGCCAAAATACAGCGTCTTGGTGCCAAAGTGATCGCTTAGGGTGAGTTTAGTTTTAGCCACGGCGCGCCTCAAGCCATAAAATGAAATTTTCTACCAAATGAAACGAGCCGAAAACCAAATACTCCTCGTCCGCTCTAAGCTCGCCGCGAAACGGCGAATGCGGAATTTTAAGCGCGTCAAGCGCACGGGTTATCGCCTCTGCCGCCATTTCGCGATCCGCAACCTCGTAGTTAAAGATCTCCACGCGCTCTACCACGGGCGCCAAAGTCTGCAGCACCGCAGCCACGTCCTTATCGGCAAAAGCGTTGTAAATCAGCACGATCTTTCTGCCCCTGTAGATTTCAATAATTTCGCGGGCGACTTGCTGTGCCGCAAGCTCGTTGTGTCCGACATCCACGCGTAAATTTGGCGCCAAAACTTCCATCCTGCCGCGTAAATTTAGAGGCGGCAGCTGCGAAATTTCAAATTTCAAATTTAAAAATTTCATCGCGGCAAGCGCTAGAGCTAAATTTGAAATTTGAAATTTAGGTAGATTATTGTGCGCGCAAAACTCCGCGATCTGCGCTTGCTCGCTCTTGCTTAAAAGCTCTGCTGCAAACCTCAAATGAGTTCCTTTTTGCTCTGCGATCTGCTGCGCGATACGAAGCGGAACCTCGCTCATCTCATCGCTTAAAATCGCTTCCTTATCCATCGTAATGAGCTTGGTGTGGGCGATCTGCTCTAGATTTTGTCCTAGCATGCCCAAATGATCGGTGCCGATCGGTGTAAAAAGCGACAGCATGCGCCCAAAGCTCGACGTAGCGTCAAACTCGCCGCCCATCCCGGCCTCGATCACGCAGTAATCGCAATCCCTAAAAAGCACTGCCGCCGCAAGCGTGAGATACTCGAAATATGACAGGCTATCTTTAAACTCCGCGGGCAAGCTCTCTTGCAAAAACTCATGCGCGAAATCAAGCTCCTCATCCGTGGCATCACGACCTAGCGAAATGGGAAGCGAGCTTTGAGCGGATTTAAAATTTGATCCTAGCGGAGATTTAAAATTTTGCTCCGGCGAGAATTTTAAATTTTGCTCAGACGGCGATTTGAGATCTTGAGAATTCCATAAATTTTGTGTAGAAGCAGAATTTTGCGTATCGATGGAATTTTGCGCGATGAAATTCTGCTCGCTACAAAAATTTTGCGTGGTATAAACGGGGTTTTGCAGGGCGGAATTCTGCTCGCCGCGCAAATTCTGCGTGGCGGAATTTTGCAAATTAGAAATAGAAATTTGAGAGGCGGAATTTTCTCCGCTCGCAAAATTTTGCATCTTTACGGAATTTTGTTTTTCCGTAAAATTTGACGCCGAAGCGGAATTTTGCTCGTTTTTAAAATTTAAAGCGCCTGAATTTAACGCAAAAACGGGGCCTTGCGCGATGCGTCCGCCTAGATAGATGCGCTCGTTGAGCTTAAAAACGTGCGGGCTAGTGTAGTGCCCGACGCTAAAGCCCGCTGCGGCGATCGCGTTAGCCAAAAACCGCCCGGTGCTGCCCTTGCCGTTGGTGCCGATGATCTGAATGACGTTTTTGAGCGGAATTTTATCTTTAATGGCGGCATACGCCCGCGGGAAGCGCTCATAGTCGATTTTTTTGTAATAAATCGGGCGATTTTGCAAAAATTCTTTAATGCTGCGCCCGCTCAAGTCTGAATCCCCTAATCGCAAGCGCCGAAATAAACTCGTCAAACGCCTGCGTAGAGGCATTTTCGATCGCCTTGTAGCGGTCCTTATCGCTAATGATCGAGCTCGTATCGTAGCTATTTTTGACTAGGCGGCTAACTTTAAAATCGTAATCGCCCACGCAATCCTTGCTGAAAACCTCGCCGTTTTTAAGCTTGGTGCTAAAATTTACGACAAGATTTGCGCGGTAGCTAGTGACATAGCCGAACTGATCGTATGAAAGCTCGCTAAAGCTCAGCCTTTTGATCGAAGCGACGATCTGGGTTTGAGCCGAGTTTTTATCCGCAAGGCTCATGCCCAGGCGCTGGACTATGCCCTGCCTGATCGCGTCTTTGATCGCGACGGTGTTTTGCGGATCGGTCTTGCTCATCATTACGTCCACAAATACGCTTCCATCCATCGTTTCTTTCGCGATCCTTGCGGCGGGTTTGTAGCCGCAGCCGATCAAAAAAATCAAACAAAAAACGGTTAAAGCTTTTCTCATCTTCGCCTACTTTATCACCAAATTTACGAGCTTGTTTTTGACGTAAATTTCTTTTACGATGCTCTTGCCCTCTAGCCATTTGGCGCAGTTGCGCTTCGCAAGGTTTAAAATTTCGCTCTCGCTTAGGCTCGCGCCCGCTTCAAACTCCGCGCGCTTTTTGCCGTTAATCGTGACGGCAAGCTTTATCGTATCGCTCTCAAAGACCTCTTCGCAAACTCTCAGCTCGCAAAAATTCGCCCGTCCAAACAGCCTCTCGCTAAGCTCGGCGCAGATGTGCGGCACGATAGGCTCGAGCAGACTTAATATCACGAAGTAGCCCTCGGTAAATACGTCTTTGTCGCTCTGCGCATTTAGGGCGTTTAGCGCCTCCATACACGCAGCAATTAGGGTATTAAAAGCAAAACTGCTCTCATAAACCTGCTGCGACTTCTTAAGCGCCTCATAAACTTTAAGGCGGGCGTATTTTTCCTCTTTGTTTAAAGCGGCGTGGTCGATCTGCGGAATTTTATCAGTAGCGTAGGCATTTTCGGCGCGATCGTAGAGGCGGCTAAGAAATTTATACGCGCCCTCTACCGCGCTGTCGTTCCATTCAAGCTCCTTTTGCGGAGGTGCTGCAAAAAGTATAAAAAGTCTCGCCGTATCGGCGCCGTATCTCTCGATAATATCATCGGGATCGACGGTGTTTCCTTTGCTTTTACTCATCTTCGCGCCGTCTTTTAGCACCATGCCCTGGGTTAGCAGCCGCTCAAACGGCTCGCTATCGCGCAGATAGCCTATGTCGCGAAGAGCCTTTTGAAAAAATCTCGCATACAAAAGGTGCAATATCGCGTGCTCGATGCCGCCGATATATTGATCGACGTTCATCCAGTAGTTCACGCTTTGCTCGTCAAACGCCCGCTGCTGCCACGTCCGTTCGTCGCTTGCGTAGCGCGCGAAATACCATGAGCTTTCAAAAAATGTATCGAGCGTGTCGGTCTCGCGCACCCCGTCGCCGCCGCATTTAGGGCATTTGCAAAACTTCCAGCTAGGATGCGCGTCGAGTGGATTGCCCTTGCCGGTGATCTTAATATCCTGCGGAAGCTCTACGGGCAGATTTGAAATTTCCTCGCTTACCAGCCCGCATTTTGGGCAGTGGATCATAGGTATTGGCGCGCCCCAGTAGCGCTGGCGGCTTACACCCCAATCGCGCAGTTTAAAATTTACCACGCGATGTCCGAGCCCTAGCTCTTCAAATTTTGAAATAATGGCACTTTTTGCCTTCTCGCTATTCATGCCGCTAAACTCTTCGGAATTTACCAAAACTCCGCTCTCTACGTAGGCTTTGCTAGCGTCGTAATCGCCGCTTTTTGGAGCGATGCTTTGAATGATCGGCAGGTTAAATTTCTTTGCAAACTCGAAGTCTCTTTCATCGTGCGCAGGCACCGCCATGACCGCACCGCCGCCGTATTCTGCTAGGACGAAATTTGCGATCCAAACGGGGATTTTTTTGCCGCTTAGCGGATGAAGCACGCTGATTCCGAGGCTCACGCCGTCTTTATCGCTTGCTTGACGCTCACGCGGGCTTTGATTTAAAATTTCTCTCACCTTCGCCGCAGCTTTGGCGTCAAGTAAATTATTATCCAAAAGTCTCTTTACGACCTCGTGTTCCGGCGCAAGCGCCGCGTAGCTCATACCGTAAATCGTATCGGGGCGCGTCGTAAAGACCTTAAAGCCCTCGATGCCGCCAAGTTTGGCGCTGCTTTGCTCGTCAAATTTAAAGCTAAATTCTAAACCCTCGCTGCGCCCGATCCAGTTTTCCTGCATCGTAAGCACCTGAGCGGGCCACTTGCCCTCAAGTTGCTTTAGGCAATCCAAAAGCTCCTGCGCGTAGGCGGTGATTTTTAGGTAGTAGCCAGGCATCTGCTTTTGCACGACCTCGTTGCCGCAGCGCCAGCACCTGCCCTCCTCGACCTGCTCGTTGGCAAGCACCGTCTGATCGTGCTCGCACCAGTTTACCACGGCACTTTTTCTATAGATAAGCCCTTTTTCAAAAAGTTTGATGAAAAATTCCTGCTCCCAGCGCGTATAGAGCGGATCGGAGGTGGCGAGCATACGACGAGCCGAAAAGCTAAAGCCCAGGCGGTGCAGCTCCTTTTTCATATAATCGATATTTTCGTAAGTCCAAGTTTTAGGGTGAATGCCGTGTTTGATCGCCGCATTTTCCGCAGGCATTCCGAAGCTGTCAAAGCCGATCGGCTGAAGCACGTTGTATCCGCGCAGCCTGTAGTAGCGGCTCAGCGTGTCGCCGATGCTGTAATTTCGCACGTGCCCCATGTGGATGCGGCCGCTTGGGTAGGGAAACATCGAAAGGATATATTTTTTAGGCAGGCTATAATCATCCTTAGGCTCGAAAGCCCCCTCTTCATCCCAAATTTTCTGCCATTTAAGCTCAATACTTTTACTATCGTAAGGCATTTTGCGCTCCTAGAATTCGTCTTTAGTTTTTGCCGACTCAATCGCTATTAAAATTAGCGAGAAAAAGTTTGCAAGTAGCGCGCCGATCGCAAGCGAGGTCACGATCGACAAATCTCCCGGCGCTACTACAATCAAAACGAACGCCGGTATGAGATGCAGATCTGCTACGAGTGAGCTTGCAAAAAGCTCGGCTGCTAGCATATTTCGCACGCCTACCTTCAAAAGCGTCGAGACTGCATTCACGCTGGTTGCTATGAAAAGTAAAATTTCATTCTTCTCATACAAAAACCCGCCTATCGTAGTCATACTCATCAGCGCAAAAAATATGTAAATTACCCTTCCCCAGTTCATCTTTTATCCTTACACCGTGCCTTTTTCATACATGGCGCGATTCTTTTCTTTCTCTTTGATACGGCGCTGTTTTTCGGCTAAAAACGCGCGGTATTTCTCGACGTTAAATTTAAACAAAATCAGCATCGGAGCAGCTACGAATACAGAGCTGAATGTTCCTGCTATGACGCCTATTAGCATCACGAAGCTAAAGCCGTGGATCATCTCGCCGCCCCAGACGAATAAAATCACGATGACGATGAGAGTCGTAAGCGAAGTAAGCAACGTGCGCGATAGCGTATGAGAGATCGATTCGTTTATAACCTCGTCAAGCTTAATCGATTTACTATCTTTTACACCTTCTCGAATTCTATCGAAAACAACGATGGTGTCGTTTAGCGAGTAGCCCATTATAGTTAGCAATGCAGCTAAAATTTCAAGGTTGAAATCCACGCCGGCTAAAATCATCGCACCTACGGCAACTACGACGTCGTGCAGATCCGATAGCACGGCTGCAATCGCAAATCTCCACTCAAACCGCAGGGTGATATAAACCAAAATGAGCGCAAACGACACGCATACCGCTAAAATTCCGTTTGTGCGAAGCTCCTCGCCGACTTTAGGACCTACGATATCGACCTTGCGAATGTCGAAGTTTCCACTACCTTGTAAAATTTTTTGCGCCGCTAAGGCGGGATTATCGCCCAGTTCACTCGCAGCGCCCGAATATCTAATCGTGACCTCTTGATCGCTACCAAATTCCGTAACGTTGATATTGCCTAAATTTGCCGCTTCGAAGCGCTTTCTGATCTCATCAAGCGGTGCTTTAGCGTCGTATTTAACCTGAATGAGTGTACCGCCGCTAAAATCGATGCCGTAATTAATGCCCTTAATGAAAAATAGCGCAATAGAGCCTATTATCAAAACAGCAGAAAGCGCAAAAGTAAAATATCTAAATTTCATAAAATCATAAATTTTGCCCTTATCAAACACTTGCATTTGCGCCTCCTCTTACTTTATAACCGAGCCAAAGCGCGGTATTTTTGCTCTTTTCCATCTTATCCATTACTAACTCAAACATTCCGTGAGTGCCTAAAATAGCCGTTATCATCGACGCTACGATACCGATGCTCATCGTGACGGCAAAGCCCTTCACTGGACCCGTGCCGTAAGCATAAAGCGCAGCAGAAGTAATTAGCGTAGTGATATTTGAATCCACGATCGCGCTCATCGCATTTTCATAGCCTTTATTTATACTTTGGCGGATTGGAATTCCCGTCCTTAGCACCTCTCTAACGCGCTCGTTAATGATGACATTCGCATCTACCGCCATTCCGATAGTTAGCACGATTCCCGCCATTCCAGGAAGCGTTAATGTTGCACCAAAAAGCGCCATACAAGCGATCAGAAATAAAATATTTACTACAAGCGCGATGTCGGCAAAAAGCCCCGCCACGCCATAGTATAAAATCATAAAGATCAAAATCGCAACCGCCGCAAGGCTAAGCGCCGCCATACTCTTATCAATGCTATCTTGCCCTAGGCTAGGGCCGATACTGCGCGTTTCGGAAACTTTGACGGGGGCCAAAAGCGCGCCGCTTCTAAGCGCGATCGCTACGTCGTGCGCCTCCTCGACGCTAAATCCGCCGCTGATCTGACCGCTGCCGCCGCCGATACGCTCGTTTATGCGCGGTGCGGAGTAAACCTTGCCGTCAAGCACAATCGCAAGGCGCTTACCGACGTTTTTGCCGGTAAAATCGCCAAAAATTTGAGCGCCTTGAGAGTTTAGCGTAAAATTTATGATCGGCTGGTTGGTGTGTTGATCAAAAGCAACCTTTGCATCAACTAGCATCGCGCCATCAAGCACTGGAATTTCGTTTATGAGATACTTATAATTCGGATTCTTAACGTCCGGGTAGATCACGTCGCCGTAAGCTCTAGCATCCGCTGCGCTGATAGTCTGCGCGCGGTCTTGGCGCACGTCGTCCACCGCCATAAGCTGCAAGTGAGCCGCTTTGGCGATCAAATCCTTGGCGCGCTGCTCATCCGCTGCGCTTTTGACGCCAGGAAGCTCAACCAAAATGTAGCTCTCGCCCTGCTTTGCTACCGTTGGCTCCGCAAGTCCGAATTGATCTAGGCGGTTTCGGATAGTCTCGACAGCCTGTTCGATCGCGTATTTTTTAGTAGCCTCAATCTCCTCGGGCGTTAGCGTAATGCGGTATTTTTCGCCCGATTTTTGAATGTCTAATCCGCTTGCGGCGCTATGCAAAATCGCATCAAATTTAGAAGCCTCGTCCGCGTCTAAAATTTCAAATTCAAACGAATCACCTTCCAATTTTAGCCCGTCCATCAACAGATCGTCGCGCTTGGCGGCGTAATTGACGCTAGCGGCGATCGATTTGATCTTTGAAACGACCGCCTCGTCGCTTTGAACTTCCAAAAGCATATGCAGGCCGCCTTGCAGATCCAAACCCAAGTTTATCTTGCTTCCCTTTTCGGTCTGAAAGATCGAAGGCGCGGCAAAAATCGCCGAAAAAATAACTGCAGCCAAAAAGATCAGCAGGCGGTATGAAATTTTACTGCTCATCTAATTTTCTTGCCACAAATTGTTTATCCAGCTCAACCATGACCTCATCGTTAAGCTTAACTGTGATAAAATCATTGTTTGTTTTCACGACCGTGCATTTTATGCCACCGCTAGTTATGATCTTATCGCCTTTGCCGAGCGCATCGACCATCGCTTTATGATCCTTGGCCTGCTTTTGCTGCGGTCTGATAATCAAAAAATACATAATCGCAAAGATTACGACGATAGGCAGGATTGATGCAAAGAAGTTTCCTTGTTCCATGTGTTTCCTTTATTAGAAATTTAAAAAGTAGCTATTTTACATTAAGTTACATAAATAAAGGCTTTGTTCTTGCGCTTGCGCTTTCAAATTTTATTTTTGTAGAAATTTTAAGCTCTAAATTTGACGGCTTGGCTGCTTTGGCGGCGGAATTTTTCTCGCCTTTAATTGCGATAGCGGCACTTTTTTATCTACTAAAGGCAAGCAAGGCGGAGTGGTTTTGGTGCGGATTTTTTATCGGCGCGCTATGGATGCACTGGATCAGCTTCAGCCTGATCTATTTCGATCTTGCGTTTTTGATCCCGCTTGAAATTCTTGGAATTTGTCTCGTTTACGCCTTTATTTTCCGCATCTTTGCGATCTTTGACGCGCCCGTTTTGCGCGCTGCATGCCTTTTAATTCTAAAATTTATCCATCCTTTCGGCTTCGATTGGTTAAATTTTGAACTGCTTCTAAGCCATGGAATTTTCAGAGCCGATCTTAGCGCGCTGGCTCTGATTTTAGCGGGGCTTTGCACGGTTTTATATCTACGGGGGCGCGGCGCCCGGGCTAAACTTAACGCCCTAATTTTCGCGGCATTTTTGATCTGCGCGCTGCAATTCAGCCAAAAAGAAGCCGAGCCGCTGCCGATTAAAATTTTACTCGCAAACACCGACATTTCGCAGCACGACATCTGGGCGAAAGATAAAATTTTATCCGCCGCGTTGGCAAATTTAGCCCGCATCGATGATGCGATCGCAGCGGGGCAGGATGCGATAATTTTGCCCGAGAGCGCCTTTGCGATGCCGCTAAATTTAGAAAACGTGCTAGTTGAAGCTCTAAAGGAAAAATCGCGCGCAATTACGATAGTAGCGGGCGCAGAAGCGTATGAGAACGGGAAATTTTACAACAGCGCCTATCTTTTTGCAAACGGGGAAATGAAGCGCTTCGATAAACACATTTTGGTGCCGTTTGGCGAAATGGTGCCGCTGCCAGAATTTGCGCGAAATTTCATCAACCGCGTGCTATTAGGCGGCGCGACCGATTTTTCGACCGCTAGCGGTTTTAGCGACTACGAGCTTGGCGGGCGAAGCGTAAGAAGCGCCGTTTGCTACGAGGCTACGCGCGCAGAGCTTTACGAAGGCTCGCCCAAATACGTCGTAGCGATCAGCAATAACGGCTGGTTCGTGCCAAGCTACGAGCCCTATTTGCAGCGCCTCATAATCCGCTACTACGCGAGCTTGCACGGTACATTGATCTATCACGCCGTAAACGGCAGCGCTAGCGAGATAATCGCTCCGAAAAAGATCTGGATAAACCGCCTTAAAGATCATCTAAAATAGCCTAAAAAGTTATTTTTAAACGACTTTTGGGTAATATTTTAAAATTTTATTAGGAGCTAAATTTATGGCTAAATACAATCGCATACTCGTAAAATTTTCGGGTGAAGCGCTAGCGGGAGAGAACGGCTTTGGGATCGACAGCGAAATTTTAAAATTTATCGCCAAAGAGATCAAGCAGCTCGTAGAGGGCGGCATCGAAGTAGGCATCGTAATCGGCGGCGGCAACATCATCAGAGGCGTAAGCGCCGCGGCTAGCGGTATCATCAAACGCACCAGCGGCGATCATATGGGCATGCTAGCTACCGTCATCAACGCAATCGCGATGAGAGAGGCGCTAGAATACGCGGGCATGGACGTGCGCGTGCAAAGCGCGATAAAGATGGAAGCGATCTGCGAGACCTTCATCATCGGCCGCGCTAAAAGGCACCTCGAAAAAGGTCGCGTCGTGATCTTTGCCGCAGGCACGGGAAATCCATTCTTCACGACCGATACTGCGGGCACTCTCCGCGCGATTGAGATCGGAGCCGACGCTATCATAAAAGCCACCAAAGTAATGGGGATCTACGACAAAGATCCGCAAAAATTTAAAGACGCGAAATTGCTTTCCAAAGTCACTTACGATCAAGCCCTGCACGACAACATCAGGGTGATGGACGATACGGCTATCGCGCTTGCTAAGGATAATGCGCTTCCGATCATCGTATGCAATATGTTTAAAAGCGGAAATTTATACAAAATCGTCGATGGCGGAGATCTAAGCTCCTGCTCGATCGTAAAAAACTGAAATTTTAAATTTAAGGAGAATTGATGAGAACCGAACAAATTGTAGCCAAGGCCTTAAAAGTAACGGGCGGAGACCGATATAAGCTATCTTTGATGATAAGCAAACGCGCCGAGCAGCTAGCTGCAGGCGAGCCGCCGTTAATAGATAACGTAGATACTCGCAGGATGAAATTTGCCGATATAGCAATCTTGGAACTAGCCGAAGGTAAGATCGCATTAGATGGAATCGTTGACAAGGATTAATGATAACTTCCTAGAAAGTCTCATCGACGATGTCGTCGATACCAAAGACATTCAAAGCGCCAAGCAGCTGCTTTATAATCTAAAAGAGCCCACTCCGCTGCTGGTGGATGCTATAAATTTATGCATCGCGCAGCACAACGGGCAGTTTCGCAAAAGCGGCGAGCCGTATGCGATCCATCCGATTTTGGTAGCCTGCTTCGTATCTTTTATGGGCGGAGATGACGCGATGGTAATATCTGCGCTACTACACGACGTAGTAGAGGATACAGATTACAGCATCGAGCAGGTTAGACAAAGATTCGGCGACGAAGTAGCCAAAATCGTAGAAGGGCTTACTAAAATCGTAAACATCAGAGAGGATAAGCTGGCTCCATCCGGCGATAGCAACGCCAAGCTTCGCACCACGGCGCTTACCTTCCGCAGGATGCTGATGATCTCCATTAACGATCAGCGCGTTTTGGTAGTCAAGCTCTGCGATAGGCTACACAATATGCTAACCCTAGACGCACTCCGCCCCGATAAACAAAAACGCATCGGCGAGGAGACACTTTTGGTTTATGCGCCGATCGCGCACAGGCTTGGAATTTCATCGATCAAAAACGTGCTTGAAGATCTTAGCTTCAAATACGTCATGCCTAAAGAGTATTCTGCGATCGCCGATTACGTCGAGGAGCATAAGCAGCAGCTTCAGATGAGCTTGAGCAAATTTAGCGAAAAGATCAAAGAGTATATGCTTTCAAACGGCTTTAGCGAGGGCAGCTTTGAGATCCAAAAGCGGATGAAGCACTACTACTCGATCTTTTTAAAGATGCAGCGCAAAGGAATTTCGATCGAGGAGGTGCTTGATCTTTTGGCTATCCGCATCATCGTGCAAAAGCCGATGGATTGCTATTTGGCTTTGGGCATCATCCATACTAAATTTAATCCGCTGATCTCACGCTTTAAGGATTATATCGCGCTTCCGAAGCAAAACGGATATCAGACGATCCACACAACAGTCTTTAACGAAAGCATGATCGTAGAGGTGCAGATCCGCACCTTTGATATGCATAACACCGCAGAATTCGGCGTCGCCGCTCACTGGAAATATAAATATAGCGGCTCAATCAATCCGAAGCTCGATTGGCTAAACGACATCGGCATGCAGGAAGAGGACGACGCCAACGCCGAGGATCTTTACGAATACGCCAAAGACAGCCTCTACGTCGAAGATATCGCCGTGTATTCGCCAAAGGGCGGAATTTTTACATTGCCGCGCGGCGCTACGGCGCTTGATTACGCCTACGAGATACACTCTCAAGTGGGCTTAAAAGCGACCGAAGCTTTTATAAACCGCGTCAAGGTGCCGCTGCTAACGGAGCTTAAAAACGGAGATATCGTTCATATCATCACCGGAAGCGAGCCACACTACCGCTGCAGTTGGCTAAGCTCTGTAAAAACCGGCAAGGCGCGCGCGACGATAAAGGCGTTTTGCAAGCAAAAGATCAGAGATATAAATTTTGAAGTAGCGATTAAAATTTTATGCGCGATCTTTACGACGAGCAAGGAGAGCATTCTAAGCTGGCTTGAAAAAGAAAATTTAAGCAAAAAGATCGGCAAAGCTGCCTACGACTCGGTATTTTTAAAAGACGTCGTAAATGCGCTGAAAAAATACCCGCTCAAAGAGAAATTTTTCAATATGAAATTTCGCAGCAAGTATGAGATCGAGAAGCAAAAATTTGACAACATCGTGGTGTATTCAAATTTTAAAATCGACGAGGTTGAGTTTGATTACTGCTGCAACCCAAAGCGCGGTGACGACATCATCGGCTTTCGCAACGGACACGGCGTAACGGTGCATCATAAGCTGTGCGAACGTGCAAGCGAGCTAATCAAAACCGATGAGATGATCTTCGTAAAATGGACGCGCAATGCGCCGCACCGCTACAAGATCATATTAAATTTAGAAAACAAGCGCGGCTCGCTGGCGACGTTTTTGAACTATTTAGTCAAGCTCGAGGTCGATCTAGTATCGATAAGCCTTAACGAAAATAGCGAAACGACGTCGGATTATTTTGAGATTATCATCGAGCTAAACGAAAATTTAGACTCCACGGAGATTAAAGACAAACTCAAAAACCGCTTTAAAATCGTGGATTTCGTATCACTTACGGACGTATATAAAAACTAAATAAGGGAGAGCAAATGGCTGACATTCAAGGCATTATGGAAAATTTTAAGCGCGGCGTCGCGGAGATCATCGGCGAAGAGCAGATTGAGGCACTGATTAGGCGCTATTACGACAGCGGCGAGGTCTTTTACGTCAAAATCGGCATGGATCCCACTGCTGCGGATCTGCACCTAGGACACGCCGTCGTGCTAAATAAACTTGCATTTTTGCAAAACCACGGCGCGATCGTGCAATTTCTAATCGGTGATTTTACTGCTCAAATCGGAGATCCTACGGGCAAGAGCGAGACTCGCAAAAAGCTAGCGCGCGAAGTTGTGCTTCAAAACGCCAAAACCTACGAGCAGCAGGTCTTTAAAATTTTAAATCCCGCTAAAACCAAAGTGATGTTTAACTCCGAATGGACCAACCGCCTGGGTGCTAGCGGAATGATCGAGCTATCAAGCACTTTTAATGTTGCCCGGATGCTCGAGCGCGACGACTTCGAGAAGCGCTACAAGGCAGAGCAGCCGATCAGCATCAGCGAGTTTATGTATCCGCTGTTGCAGGGATACGACAGCGTTTGCATGAAATGCGATATAGAATTCGGCGGTACCGATCAGAAATTTAATCTTTTAATGGGTCGCCAGCTGCAAAGAATTTATGATGTCGGCAAAGAACAAAGCGTCGTGATGATGCCGCTTTTGGTAGGCACCGATGGCACGAATAAGATGAGCAAAAGCCTGGGTAACTACATCGGCGTAACCGATACGCCTCATGATATGTACGGAAAGGTGATGAGTATCAGCGATGCGTTAATGTGGGATTGGTATAATCTGCTAAGCCAAAAAAGTAGCGAAGATATTGAGCTAATAAAAGGCTTCGTAGCGGATGGTTCGATCCATCCTAAGGCGGTTAAGGAGGAGCTTGCCTCCGAGATTGTCACGCAATTTTATGACGAGAATACCGCCTTTGAGGCCAAGCAGGAATTTGACCGCGTCCACGGCGCCGGCGAGCTTCCTAGCGAAATCAAGGAATATCACGTAAGCTCTCCTGCATGGATCGTAAAGGCGCTAATTAGCTGCAAGCTCGCCGTATCCAGCTCGGATGCGCGCAGGTTGATAAAATCAAACGCCGTCAGTATCGATCAAAATAAAATTTTAGATGAGCAGCTTCAGCTTAGCTCGGGCGAATACACTCTTCAAGTAGGGAAGAAAAAATTCGCTAAATTAAAGGTAGATTAATGAGTATAAAGATAGGCAAACACAAGATTGCACACCCGATAATTCAAGGCGGCATGGGACTTGGTATCAGCTGGGATAAGCTAGCTGGCAATGTCAGCCTAAACGGCTGTCTAGGCGTCATTAGCTCGGTCGGCACCGGCTACTACGAAAATCTTAAATTTGCCAAAAAATCGCTCGAGGGCAGACCCTATCAAAGCGAGAATTTTTATAGCAAAGAGGCGCTTTTTACCATCGTGCAAAACGCTCGTAAAATTTGCGGCGATGCGCCTTTGGGAATGAACGTAATGTGCGCGGCGAACGACTATGAACGCATCGTGCGCGACACATGCGAGGCAGGTATCGACATCATCATAAGCGGCGCCGGGCTTCCTACCAATCTGCCGGAATTTACGGCAGATTTCCCGGACGTCTCGCTCGTGCCTATAGTCTCCTCAGCTAAGGCTCTTAAGATCATCGCCAAACGCTGGAAGCAGCGCTACGACAGAATTCCCGACGCCGTAGTGCTGGAGGGTCCTCTTAGCGGCGGACATCAGGGCTTTACCTACGAGCAGTGCGGCGATCCGGCGTTTGCGCTGGATAATCTAATCCCGCAAGTAAAAGCGGAAATCTCGCAATGGGGCAGCTTCCCGCTATTTGTCGCAGGCGGGATTTGGGATAAAACCGACATCGATCGCGTAAAAGCCCTGGGTGCAGACGGCGTGCAGATGGGCACGCGCTTCATCGGCACCTTTGAATGCGACGCCGCGGAGGAATTTAAGCAGGTGCTTCTTAACGCCAAAAAAGAGGACATCCAGCTTCTAAAATCACCCGTAGGCTATCCCGCGCGCGGCATTCATACCAATCTGCAAGATATGATCGCCGCAGGCACGGCGCCTAAGATCCGCTGTATCAGCAACTGCGTAAGCCCATGCGAGCGCGGCAAAGGCGCTAACGCCGTAGGATACTGCATCGCCGACCGCCTAAGCGACGCGTATCTGGGCAAAACGCAAAGCGGCCTGTTTTTCACGGGTGCCAACGGATGGCGATTAAACGAGATAATATCCGTGAAGGAATTGATAGAAAAACTTATAAATGGCGAAGATAGTTAAAATTTTTCTAATCGCAGCTTTTAGCTGCGTATTGGCGTTTGGAGCTTCCAGTGAGGCGTTTTTTGCGAAATTCGACAAGGATTTTATCGTAGCGACGCCGAATTACAAGCGCTCGCTGCACAAAGAGCTAAAATCGCTCTACCAAGGCGCGTCCGATAAAGAGGTCCGCATCAAAGCGCTAAAGAGGCTAGTTTATAGCTCGAAAAATTTAGGGCTTGACTCCTCGCCTTATGAATCTGCGCTAGCCAAATTACAAGGCAAAGCAAGCGATAGCAGCACGAATTCTAAAAAGCTCAAAGATGAAAACGCAAAAAATTCCAAAAGCTCGGACGAGAAAAACGCTTCAAATTTAGCGCATAGCCCCAAAGCCTCCGCCTCTAAAAATTCTAAGAATTCAAAAAATTCCACTTCCAAAAATCTCAAAAAGACGCGCGCGCCAGAAGAAGCCGATCTAAGCTCGCTATCTAGTGAGGATTTGGAGTTTTTACGCTCGACTAGACCGGTCGGCGCTGACGAGGTCGTAGACGCCCAAGAGGACGATGGCGGCGGGGATGCAACCGCACAAGACGAAGACGATGGCGGCGCGGATCAAAGCAGCGAGCTTAGAAAAAGCAGCGTCAAAAAAGCGGACAAAAACGCCCAGCTTGCGCTAAATTCTCTGCGCGGCGATGGGGATGAGATCGTGCTTGAGTTCAACCGCGATCTAAAGCGCGGCGATTATAAAGATTTTACGATCGCAAGTAGCGATAATTTTCGCTTCGTGATTGATTTTAGCGCGCGGCAAAAATCGCAAAAAACACGGCTTAAAGATAGCTTTGTTAGCGATGTACGCGTCTCGCAGTATAACGACAAGACCGTGCGCATCGTACTTAGTGATCCGAAAGAATTCAACGCAAACGTAGAAATTAACGGCAATATGATGATTTTAAGTACGGCTGAAGGCTTAAAAGCCGCAAAATCCGCGCGCGCAGAAAAAAACAAGGATCAAAAATCAGGGCGCAAGCGCGAACGCGAGCAAGATAGCGAGCCGCAAATCAGCACGATAGATGATGCGCAAGGCGCCAAATCGGTCTCCGTGGCCGCCGGTAAAATTTACAAATCCACTAAGGGCAAACTCATCGTAATCGATCCGGGTCACGGCGGCAGCGATTCTGGCGCGGTCGGAAACGGGCTAAAGGAAAAAAATGTCGTGCTAGCCACATCCAAAAAGCTCGGTGCGCTGCTTACCAAGCGCGGCTACAAGGTGCTTTATACGCGCAGCACCGACGTTTTTATAAATCTACGATCGCGTACCGCTTTCGCCGCTAAAAGAAATGCTGATATGTTTATTTCGATCCACGCAAATGCCGCTCCTAACGCTAGCTCAGCACTTAAAATGAGCGGTGTGGAGACCTTTTTCTTAAGCCCGGCTAGAAGCGAACGCAGTAAAAACGCTGCCGCGCTCGAAAACAGGGGCGATTTGGAGGATATGAACACCTTCTCGAAGCAGACCTTCCTAAATTTTTTAAATCGCGAGAAGATAATATCCTCAAACAAGCTTGCCATCGACATTCAAAGCTATATGCTAAGCTCGGTCAAAAAAAGCTTCTCAAGCAGAGACGGCGGCGTGCGCGAGGCACCATTTTGGGTGTTGGTGGGCGCTACGATGCCCGCGGTGCTCGTGGAGATGGGCTACATCACGCACCCGCAGGAGGGTAAAAATTTAGGCAAAAGCGCCTATCAAGACCGCATCGCCCAAGGTATCGCAAACGGCGTGGACGCGTACTTTCAGAAAAACAAGTGATGAAATTTTACGCGCTGCGCATTTTGCGAGCAAGATAAAATTTTATTTTGGCGCCAAAATTTGCTCCGCAGATATAGTTTAGCTGGCGCGATAGCTCTTGCGGATAAACAGGCGATAAATTTAAAATTTTAAAGCCTGCGGCGCTTACGCGCAAAATTCCGCCCGCGTGCCAAATATTTACTGCGAGCGGGTAAATTTTACGGAGCGTCTTGCGGCGCCACGAGCTAGGGACGCATACGGCTTAGATGCGGAATTTTAACGCGGCTCGGCGTAAAATTTTAAAGCACGTACTTGGCGCTGCTCTACGCAGCAGAGTGCGACTGGCGGTAAAATTTACCGACAAAATCGCATTTAAGTCGCGCGAAAATAGCGATTTTGTCGCGCTAACGCAAGTCGTGTTTCAAACCGCGTCCGCGCAATTAGGATTGCACTTTAAGTCATGAGTATGTGTATCGCTCAAGCCACGCTTAACGGCGCAGTAGCACCCTAAAATTTCGCGCTATGTCCGCAGGACGCGCGATATTTGCGTAATGCTGCGAACGCGGCAGTTACAGCGTGCCGATGCCTGCGCTGTATATGCATTAAAGGCGCGGCTGAATCGTAAATTTAAAGATAAATTTTAAAAGGTCTGAAATGAAAAAAATCGTATTTTTGATCCTGCTTTTCGCAGCCGTCGCGCTCGCACTCTACGTCACTTCGCGCGTCAATCCAAATCTTTTCGCCGAAATCAAAATCCTAGGCGCGCTGCTAAACGCCACGATATTCGGCGTCGCGCTTATCGCCTTAGCGATCGGCGAAAAAGATGTAGTGCGCTTTCCGTTTCTTACCGCCTCGCTACTGGCGCTGTTTTCAGGGCTACTGGAGGGCGTGCTGATCTTTGAAAACCGCTACTACATCGCGATCACGGCGGTGGCATTCGTCGCCTTCGTCTTTTATCTGCAGATCAGGCACAAAAGATTTTCAAATAAAGCTTATAAAAATTCTGCGGACGAAGGCTCTGAAAATGATGAGGACGCAAATTTCGCGGATTTCGGCAGTGCAAAAGAGGCGCAGGAGCCGCAAAGCAAAGACGCTGCGGCGGATGAAATTTTAAACTTTAAAAGCAGTGGCGAAATTTCAAATTCTCAAAGCGAGGATGAAATTTTAAATTCCAATGACGATCTCGGTGAAAATTTCGCAAGCGGCGCCGATGAAAATTCCGAGCAAAATTTCAATCAGGACAGCGAAAATTCCAAGCTAGGCTCGAACGAAAATTCCGCGCCCGATGCAAGGCGCGATAGATGATCAAATCCGCGCTGATTGCGCTTGCGGTAATATTTTTGCTGCTTTTAAATTTAGCCGATCTTTTCGGCATGATAGGCATAAGCGGGCCGGTGCCTGCGATGATCTGGTTTGCGATCAGCTTCTGCGGGGTTTTTTACCTATACAAATTTTGCGGCGCAAAGCCAGTCGCGGCGCGGATCGGGATCTTTGCCGTGGCTTTCGTAGGCGGATTTTTCACGAGCGTTTTGTACTACGGATTTTTTAATTCGCAAACTTTGGAATTTGCCTTTACATACGCCTTTTTCGCGGTGGCCTTTACGCTCGGTATCGGCGTGATTTTATAGCGAGTTTTAAAATTTAGCGCCCTGCTTAAAATTTCGCCGCTGAAGCGAAGAGCCGAGCTTCACGCGATTTTTAAGCAATTTGCCCTGTTCACGCGGCGCCAAATTTACATCCTGATCTTGTAGGTTTTGTAGTTATCCTTCATTCTAAACGTCAGCAAATTTTGTAAAATTCCAAAGAGGATCATAAAGGTGATGAAGCTGCTGCCGCCATAGCTGAAAAACGGCAGCGGCACGCCTACGACGGGCGCGAAGCCCACCACCATCGAGATATTGACGCCCGTATAAATGAAGATGAGCGAGGCAAGCGCGCTCGTAAAGACCCGTATCAGATAATCGCTTTTAAAATCGTAGTTCAGGCTCAGCAGATGCAGTATCAGCAGCGCATACAGCGCGATCAGCGCGGCAGCCCCCACGAAGCCGAAGCGCTCGATCGTATAAGCGAAGATAAAATCGCTCGTCGCAATCGGCAAGAATTTAAAGTGCGTCTGCGTCGCTTCATCCTTATCCTTGCCGTAGATGCCGCCGTTTCCGATAGCGATGATCGCCTGCTTAACCTGGTAATTGGGCTCCTCGCTGATGAAATCGGCGATGCGCTTTTTTTGATAATCGTGCATGTTTTCGTACAAAATCGGCGAGCTGGCCACAAAAACGATGATCAGCGTAAGCCAAATTTTTTTATCGACGCCGATGATAAAAAGAATAGCAAATCCCGTCAAAAAAAGTATCGCGGCGGTGCCTAGATCGGGCTCTTTCGCGATCAGAACAAAAGGCAGAAGTATGTAAAAGCTAAGGCGCAAAAAATCCTTCAGCCCGTAGCCGTTTTTCGGCGGCGGATTTTTATGTATCAGATACATCAGCATCAGGATAAACGCGGGCTTCATCACCTCGCTGGGCTGCAGCGTAAAATGCACGAAAGGGATCTCTAGCCAGCGTCTCGCTCCTAGCTTGCTAACGCCGAAAAAATCGACGCTGAGCAGCAATATGATATTGGTCCAATAAAATATCGGGATCAGATATAAAAATTTGCGTATCGGAAAGAGAAAAAACAGCGTAAAAACGGCAAATCCGATGCCGAAATATACCACCTGCTTCGAGGATAGTACGTCGTTTGCCTCGCTTATTAAAACGTATGAAAAAACCACTATCGGCACGATCAAAAAAGGTTGAATGAAATCAAAATATGCTAAAATCTTTTTGTCAATTTTAAACAACGCTTAATCCTATTAAAATTTTGACGTAAGAATAGCCAAAAAAGGTATAAATTTGGATAATCTAATAGCACAATGCAGCGAAAGGCTCGACGTTTTTTTAAGCTCGCAGCTTGGAATTTCGCGCAACCAAATATCAAATTTAATCAAATCCGAAGCGGTCAGAGTGGATGGCGCAGTGCAAAGCAGGCCCGGCTACAAGCTATCCGCGGGCGAACTCGTGCACATCGACTACCCTGCGCCCGCGCCGCAGCAAACAAGCGCAGAGAGGCTAAACTTCGACGTTGAAATTTTATACGAGGACGATGATCTGCTCGTGGTAAATAAGCCCGCGGGCCTTACCGTTCACCCCGCCGCGAGCGTCAAAGAGCCCACGCTCGTGGACTGGCTCAAGTCTCGCGGCTATCTGCTTTCCACGCTCGGCGGCGAGCTTCGCGCGGGCATTGTGCACCGCCTGGATAAGCTCACCAGCGGCGCCCTGCTCGTAGCCAAAAACAACGCTGCGCACACCGCGCTATCGGCACAGCTAAGCGATAAGAGCATGGGGCGGATATACCTCGCGCTCATCGACCTGCCGCTGAAAGAGCCCTGCGTGATCGAGCGCCCGATCGCTCGCAACCCAGCAAACCGCCTAAAAATGGGGATCGTGCCCGGCGGACGCAGCGCAAAGAGCGCGTTTTATGAAATTTTAAGCGGAGCGGAACTAACGGAGCTTCAAAAATCTGCCCAGAAGCGCAATGAAATTTTAGGCGCGGACGATAGTACAGCTGTGGGCAAGAGCACGGGGGCGGACAAGAGCGCGGGTGCGGATAAAATTTCAGCCGCCGATAAAATTTTGGCTACGAACGCAGGCGCAAGTAGAATTCTGGCTACGGATAAAATTTCAACGGGCGCTACCGATAAAATTTCAGACGCGACTACAGGCGCGGGCAAAATTCTGGCTGTGTCCACAGGCGAGGATAAAATTTTAAGCGCTAGCGAAGGCGCAGATACGAGTAAAATTTTAGCGACCGACGTAAGCGCGCGCGGGAATGAAATTTTAAACGACTACGCAGGCGCGGATAACGCGGACGAAATTTCAAATAACTGCGTGCGTAGCGTGGATAAAATTTCAATCCAAAGCGCAGATAAAATTCCAAGCAGCTGCGCGGACAACGTAGATAAAATTCCAAACAATCTCTTAGATAGCGAAGATAAAATTTTAACCGCCAAAATGAACGCGGATCAAACCCGGGCTGCCCGTCTCGCCGAGAATAAAACTTTAAATTTTAAAAATCCCGCTCAAAACCAAATTCTGCCACCGATAAGCCTAAAGAGCTTCAATCTCGTCGCGGCGAAGCTCTTCACGGGTCGTACGCATCAGATCCGCGTGCATTTAAGCTCGATAAATCGGCACATTTTGGGCGATCATTTATACGGATTTAAGAGCGAAAACGCTAAAATTAGCAGGATTTTGCTCCATGCCTATTTGCTCTATTTCATCCATCCGCGAAGCGGCAAAGAGGTGAAAATATGCGCAAATTTGCCGAGCGAATTTCTAAATTTTACGACAAATCAAAAGGTAAAGGATGAAATTTATGAAAAAATTTTACCGACTAACGTTGAGCGCTACTTTAGCGATATTAGCGGGTGGCTGCGCTATGTCTAGCGCGCCTAGTGCAAGCGACGAGAGCCTTCCGCGCGTAGAGGGGGTTAGGACGATCACGAGCGACGATGAGATCGGGCTTGAGTGGCCTAGATACGACTCAAATACCGCCGTGTTGGGCTTTATCGTTTATCGCGCGCCTGCAAGCGGCGGCGAAGCCAAAAAGATCGCCACCATCACAGATCCATACTCCACTCACTACGTAGATACGAGGCTGCAGCCGGGCACTTCGTATAAATACACGGTGCGCACATACGGCGCCAAGGGCGTTTCGGCTCCTTCTCCAGTCGCTATCGCAAGCACAGCGAAGATGCTAGAGTCCGTGCCGTTTGCGCAGGCGATCTACGGGCTTCCGGGCCGCGTTAAGATCATCTGGCGTCCGCATCCGGATCTTCGCGTAAGCTCCTATCTAATCGAGCGCCGTCCTAAGGGAGGCGAGTCGTGGAGCACAATTAAAGAGGTTCGCGGCAGACTTAGCGCTGAGTATATCGACAATATCGATTATGGCGAAGGATATGAATACCGCATCACCGTCAAAACCGAAAACGGAGAGCTGTCCAAGCCTAGTGCAGTCATTGCCGCAGCGCAGGCAGAATAAAGTTTGCCAAATTTCATAACCCAAAGCGTGAGCCTGCCGCGGCTGCCGATTAAGCTCGGCGAGACCGAATTTTTAGAAACGGCGCGCGGCAGAAATTTAACGCTCGTGCGAACCAAAAGCTTTGATAGCGAGTTTTTTATTACCCTAAAGCCTAGCGGCGGCAAAGTGATAGTAAAGGGCGAGAAGATCACCAAGCCCGCCAAGATCGGCCATCTGCAACGAGCGCTCGAAATTTTTAAAGAGCGCTTCTGCGGGCCGATCATCTCGCAGGCGTTTGCTTACAAAAGCAGCTCGCTCACCGAAAAAACGCCGCTGATTTTGGACGAGAATGAAATTTTATCCCTCGTAAAAATCTCTAAATTTAATAAAATTTTCATTGAGATCGGCTTCGGCTCGGGCAGACACCTGCTTCATCAAGCGCGCTCAAATCAAGACGCGCTGCTAATCGGCATCGAAATTTACAAGCCCGCGATCGAGCAGGTCGCAAAGCTAGCGATCCGCGAGGGGCTGCAAAATATCGCTCTCATAGCCACCGACGCGCGGGTTTTGCTGAGCCTGCTTCCCGCGGGCTACTTGCAGCGCGTGTTTTTGCACTTCCCAGTGCCGTGGGACGACGCTCCGCACCGCCGCGTCATAAGCGACGAGTTCGCCTCGCAGATCGCACGCACGCTCGAGCTCGGCGGTCGCTTCGAGCTTCGCACCGACAGCGAGGAGTACTTCCTCTACGCGATGCAAAAGCTCTCGCCCTACGTGCAGCGCAAAGCGGGCGAAATTTCGCACTTCAAAAATCGCGACGCCGCCGTAGCGAGCAAATACGAGGATAGATGGCGCAAAATGGATAAAAATATCTACGATCTGATCTATGAGAACAAAACCGCGAGCCTGGGCGAGCCGCAGCAATTTGAGATGGAATTTTTAAAATTTGACGCGGCGGCAATCGCGCGAAATTTTAAAAATTCTACCTTCAAAGGCGAGGATTTTTTCGTGCATTTTGAGGAAATTTTTTACTTTGACGCGCAAAAAAGCTTGGAGGCAGGCGGAACTTGCGCGGCGGACGGCGCAAATTTAAGCAGCGCGGGAGAAGTTATAAACGATGAGGCTACAAATTTAGACGCAATGCGCGGCGGAAATTTAACCGAGCGCGCGAGCATGGATGAAATTTCGTTAGGCGGCGGCAAAATTTTAGCTACGACAGCGGGCGATAAAATTTTAGCTTGCGAGAACGCTACGCAAATTCTAAAAAAAACAAGCGCCCCGCTGAATACAAACAGTGCTAATGAAGCGTACGCAAA
>ERZ773083.574-NODE-574-length-29546-cov-13.309349_pt1 | contig 29546 bp, 29 predicted proteins | sample MGYA00511465_ERZ773083 | MGnify/ENA primary metagenome ERZ773083 (study PRJEB29015, sample SAMEA2738001) | human oral metagenome | biome: human oral; feature: human-associated habitat; material: dental | place: China | collected 2060 ... | reverse complement strand
AAGATTTGCAATACTCTATAAGATCTTGTGACAAAGTGAATGGAGAATTTAATGAGATGGGGTTTTTTAAATATTTTTTTGTGAAAAGGTCATATCTACGATCGAACTCAGAATACCAATCATCTGAAATTGGATTTTTGGAATTAGAAATCCTGACTCTGTTATCAATAAAACTATAATAGTTTTCTAGTAAGTCGCAATCAACTATATCTTTAGGTTCATTCCTTTCTTCTTTTTGTTTTGATAGTAAAAAAGGAATCATAAATTTATACCCCTTGTAATAAAAATGATTAAGTGGTGATGTGATAATATCTGTAATATTTATCTTTGAAAAAACCTTGTACTGTTGAGAAATAATATATGAGTTATGACAATCTATTCCTTTTATTGATTTAAGTATATTTTCTTTGCCAGGTATAGCTAAGTAATCTAGGTCATTACAATCGCGTAATCCACATACTGACATGATCGCACTGCCATCAATACAAAAATCATCACTATCTAACTCAAGGAGGTTATCCTTGAACACGTTTTGAAATTTTTGGAACAGTTCATCAAATTTCAAAAATTTATCACGCTTTGCACTATTAATGAATTCTAGCGAATTAGCATTAAAAACTAAACTAGCTATTCTAATAGTATCTTCTCTAGTGTCTGTGGTGTGAACTGAATGATTTCCAATGCCTGCTAGCACTCGCAAATGCTCTTTCAAGTGAATTAGATTTTTGTGAGTTGATTTTATTAAGTAAACTTTAGCACAATTAATAGTATCAACAGCGAAGCATTGTTTAGTTTTCCATGTAAGACCACTGTCAGTATCATTATTTGTTTCTCTTAACCAAGGTTCCCCCTCATATAGAGATTCAATAAATCTATTCTTCCCTATATCATTAAGATATATTGATTTGCTATAATAGACTTCATTTTGAGAGGATTCAATTATATCCTCAAAGGTAGACCACTGTTCTTGACAGCTCGGAAATAGAACTAATAAGTAAGTTTCCGAGCAAAGCTTAGCACATTGATATGCGACATAGTCCATATATTCCAAGGGCATACCTTTTTTTAAGAAAAACTTATAGTTAAACTCAAAACTGATATCAGGAGTATTTTTCTCTAGTTGCATAGTTCTTATATGTCCATTATTATGTGCTGATATAGCAAGCCGATGTGCACCATCATAAGCACATCCGTTAATATCAACAGGTATAAGATAAGGTGAGTTATAAGAATATGTAGAGCTTAACATTTCAAAATCTTTTATAAAATCTTCGCCTGTATTTCGGGAAGGAAAGTTTATTTCCTGAAAATTATTAAAATATTTGATATGATTTATATATAGTTGACGATGCTAGTCGGATTCGGAAAATTTTAAGAATAAATATTTAATTAAATAATCAAATCGACAGTGATTAAAAATGAGAGGGTAAGCTAACTGATATTCTTCTTTTGAGTCTTCGCTCATGTGAGCAAATTCAAAAACGTGTTCCGAAAATGAATTTATTGAATTGCTATTATCGACATCTTTCATATTTCCCACATAAAGCCTTTCTTGTTTATAAATATGATTGAATTTTACTATAAATTATCAAGATGCTGTTTTAAGAAATACCTTACACGTTAATTATACCAAAAGGTTAAACGATAGTAAATTGGAAAGACAACAGTTTTCCTTTACAGATTTTTATAAAGTATTTTTTGTTGAGTAAATAATAGCATGGTTATAATTCCTTAGTAAACGAACTCTTTCTTTTTTAGCAGAAAAGTCATGTCGCTTTGAATGGACTGCCTTTTAAAATTGGTGTAAATATAGCTTCTATTTTTTATAAAATTTAGTGCTTATAGGCTTCTGGAGGGATTGACAGGGAGTCAAATAAATTTTTAGATTCAAAAATAGCACGCTAGCTAGCGTGCTAAAATTTAGGTTATAGGGTTTGATGTATTTAGTCTTAATGATGTATTGGTTTGGACTGCTGGGGGAGGTGTGTTATAATGTTTTTAATTTTAGAACTTTTCGAAAGGAGAATAAATATGAAAATTTTTATCACTGGATTTGTGGCGGCTGGTAAAACTACATTTGGAAATAAAATATCTAAAAAATTAGGAATCCCCATCTATCATCTCGATAGAATTCGTCATCATAAAGATTGGAAAAAGAAAAGCCCTACTGTAGTTGATAGCGAGATTCATCGAATCCTAGAGCGCAAATCGTGGATTATTGAGGGAGGGACTAAAAATGAAGATTTTATGACTGACATTCAAGATCAAGCTGATAAAATTATTATCTTCGACTTACCTTTTTATAATTGCTTTTTAAATTTTTTCAAAAGAAATCGGCAAGACTATGGTAAACCAAGACAAGACCTACCAGAAGGTCATGTTCAACGATTATACTTAGGATCTATATTATGGATATTTCGGGATAGATTTCCTGATAAATATCTAAGAATGCGGCGAATAATGAATCATCATAAAAATAAAACTATCCTAGTCAAGGATTGGAAAGATGCCGATATTATCCTCCGAAATTTCGATTTCTAATAAGCCTAGACTTCTAGGCTTTATATATTTTCATACCTAAACGCAAGCGCTATCTTGATTTTTTGCTAATTTTGTGCTATGATTAATGCACTTATGGAAGCATTTTTTACCTTTTTATTTAGCCCGATTGTATGGATTCCAATCGTTCTGATTTTGGCTTATTTAACACGTCAAAATTATAAAAAAATCGACAAATTACAAACACTAAACACTGATGCAGTTCTTTTGGCGCTAGAAATCCCAAAAACCAACGACAAATCAGAGCTCGCCGCCGAACAAATGCTAGCTTCGATTCACGGAATCCTGCGTGATACTCAAGAATTAAAAAATAACGGTGGGGTTCAAGAGCATTTAAGCTTTGAGATTGTCTCTGTTAATGGAGCAATTCGTTTTTACGTCTGGGCGCCTCGAATCTTACAAAACTTTATTGAAGGACAGATCTATTCGCAATACCCAACAGTTCAAATCTATGAAGCAAAAGAGGATTACATAGGTACAGCCCAGCTCAAACCAGTTGTTTATTCGGCCGATATTGATTTAGTAGATAATGAAGCGCTACCGATTAAGACTTTTGATGGCTTTGAGGTCGACCCTCTAGCTGGAATTACAGGAACTTTAGCCAAATTAGATGGTACCAATTCGCAAATGTGGGCGCAAATTTTAGTTCGGCCGATAGCAGATGATTGGCATAAAGAATCAGACAAATGGATCAAAAATATAAAATCCGGCAAAAAACCATTTAGTTTTGATCTAAAATGGTTATTGGGAATGTTTGAAGCGCTATGGAAAGCACCAGAATCAGGTAAAGATGATACAAAGAAGGAACTTTCTGAACGCGATAAGACTAGAGTATCTAAGGCCGAAGAAAAAGCAACTAAATTAGGTTACAAAGTGAAAATTCGTATCGCATTCTTGGGCGATGATGAGACAACTGCTCGATTACAAATTCAAGCACTCACCGGAACATTTAAACAATTCAATAGCACCAACCTAAATGGTTTTAAGATGGTAAACGCGACCTTCGATAGATCAAGGATTAGTAAATTTGAAAATCGTGAATTTTTTGATGGTGGTTTTATTTTAAATATCCAAGAACTTGCTAGTATTTGGCATTTACCGCACACTAACGTAGAAACCCCAAATATTGTTTGGGCATCAAGCAAAACTGCTGAGCCGCCAGCTAAACTGCCAATTTTAAATGGTGACCCTGCACACGACGAGAATATCTCCGCTTTTGGTCTAACTAATTTCCGTGGAATCAATCACCAGTTCGGAATGTTTAAACGCGACCGTTCACGCCATCTTTACATTATTGGTCAAACGGGAACTGGTAAATCTGGCTCACTAGAGCTTTTAGCGCTTTCTGATATTTACCATAATGAAGGCTACGCAATTATCGACCCGCACGGTGATTTTGCGATGAATAATATGCGATTCATTTCTGAAAATCGATTAAAAGACGTTATTTATTTCAATCCAGCCGATACCGAATTTCCACTCGGTTTTAATCCGCTTGAAGTTTATGATCCAAGCAAAAAATCAAATATTTCATCCGAAGTTATCGGCGTATTGAAGCGTATGTTCGGCGATTCTTGGGGTCCACGTCTTGAATATATCTTGCGATATTCACTTTTGGTACTGCTTGATCGACCAGAGCCAACAATGCTCGATATTACTCGAATCTTGACCGACGGTGATTTTCGTAAAGATACTTTAACTTATTGCAAAGACCCAAGTGTGCTTCAATTCTGGAAACAAGAATTTGGTCAATGGAGCGAAAAACAAGTTAATGAAGCAATCGCTCCAGTTCTAAACAAGGTTGGAGCATTTACCGCCAACCCAATTATTCGCAATATTATCGGTCAGCCAAAATCAACTTTTGACATCCGTAAAATTATGGATGAGGGCAAAATCCTAGTCGTCAACCTCTCTAAAGGTCTGATCGGCGAAGACAACGCCGCGATTCTTGGTTCGTTTCTTGTAACCAAAATTCAGCTTGCTGCAATGAGTCGTTCGGATATCGAAAGACTAGAAAATCGCCGACCATTTCATCTTTATGTTGACGAGTTCCAGAACTTCGCGACCGATTCATTTGCCGTAATTCTTTCAGAAATCCGAAAGTATGGTTTAACTCTAACAGTGGCCAACCAATATGTTTCACAAATGACAGAAAGTGTCAAAAACGCAGTCTTCGGAAACGTTGGCTCGATTATCTCATTCCGAGTTTCCGTTGAAGATGCACCAATTCTCGCTAAACAGTTCGAACCACAATTTGATGCTAGTGATTTAATGGGTTTAAACAACCGTCATTTTGTAATGAGCATGATTATTAATGGTGAGAAATCTACGCCTTTTAGTGCTACAACTCTCACTTTGCCAAAGCCATTCAATGATCTAAGCGATAAAATCATTGAAAATACACGGCGAAATTACGGAACTCCACGACCAGAAATAGAACAACGAATCCGTGACATACTCTTACCTCCAAAACAATTAGTTAATAAAGCTATGGCCGAAAGACAAGGTTTACAGTGGACAGCACCAACCCAAAATGTAGCGCCACGACCTAACCAGAATAATCAGAAACCAGATCGCAAGAACCCAAAGTCGGAATTAAAACCTATCAAACCAATGTTTAATTCGACAAAAGTAGATTTTTCAAAGCAGCCGATCAGCCCAAAAAGAATTAGCCCAAATAATGCCGAACAAAAGGATTCAGTTAATAATCTAAAAGACCTGTCGAAAATTCTAGCAGAGAAAGGTATAGAGATTAGCGACCCTAAAAAACGCCGCAAACCACGACATAAAAAACCAAACCCTACCCAAGATAACAATTTAAAAATCCCAAGAGATTAATCTAGAAAGAAGTAATAATGTCAAAAAATATTATTGAAGTAAAAAATTTAGTAAAAATTTATCAGGACGGCAGCGAACAATTTCGTGCACTCGACGATGTATCGCTCAATATCAAAGAAGGGGAAAGTGTTGCCATTATCGGTAAATCAGGTAGCGGTAAATCCACTTTAATGCATCTTCTTGCAGCGCTCGACAAACCTAATGAAGGTGAGATTTTTATCAACGGTAATAATATCGCCAAAATGAAAAAACGTGAATTAAATAAACTTCGAAACCAAACTTTCGGTTTTGTATTTCAGCAGTTCTTCATGAACCCAAAAGATACAGTGCTCCAAAATGTAGTCTTACCACTCAAAATTGCAAAAGTCAGTCCAAGAAAGCGCAAGGAAATCGCAATTAAAGCACTTGAAGCTGTAGATTTAGTAGATAAAGCTAGAAATAAAGCATCTAACCTTTCTGGCGGACAAAAGCAACGAGTATGCGTAGCCCGCGCAGTCGCTAACTCGCCAAAAATTATTTTCGCCGATGAGCCAACCGGAAACCTTGACACAAATACTGGCGATAAAGTAGAAGAATTGCTTTTCGGTCTAAATAAAGAAAAAGGAATCACTCTAATTATCGTAACCCACGACGAAGCACTAGCCGAAAAGTGTAATCGCCAAATCCGCCTCCAAGACGGTAAAATTATTTCAAAAGGAGAAAAATAATGAATATTTCAGACATGATCAAAACTTCAGCCTCAAATTTATGGCGGAATAAAGGTCGAACTTTCTTGACAATTATCGCAGTTTGTATCGGTTCTTTTACTATAGCATTAACCTCTGCCGTGAATATTGGCGTGAATGATTATATCCAAAAACAGCTTTCAGTTTTTGGTGACGACTCTATAATTTATTTTAAGCCAAAGCAGGATAATGGTGTAGCTTTTGGGCCTCAAGAATATAAAGAAGGTGATTCGAAAAAACCCGACTCGCGGTATACACAACAAACCTTAAATTCTAAAGATCTTGAAAAGATTAACAAAATTTCAAATGTTAAAAATGCCCGCTTCTATAAAATGGCGACACCAGATTATATTCAATACAAAGACGGCAAGAAACTTACAATCACATCTGTTATAGTAGAAGTTGAAGGACAAAAATTTGACTTTGATTTCCTGGCTGGAGGTAAACCAAAAAATAAAGACGAGGTAACAATTTCTCAGGATTATCTTGAACCTCTAGGCTTTAAAAATACCCAAGCTGCGATCGGTGAAAAAGTAACCTTTCAAGTTTCAGATTCTTTAACTGGCGAAATTAAAGCCTTTACTCAAAAAATTTCAGGCGTAACAGCTAAAAGCTTAATCCAATCAGCAATGGTAACAATTAACGAGCCAGCCTTTAATGAATTTTATGATTTTCAGACAAAAAGCTTACCAAAAGAGTCTAAAGAAAAAAGTATTTCTGCTCTAGCTCAAATTGAAGGAAAAGTAACTGAAGATAAGTTAAACCAAATCAAGGAAGACGCTAAAAAAGCGGGCTATTCAGCATTTACAGCTAAAGACCAAGTTGAAACTATCATGAATATTGTAAATGGAATTACTGGATCTTTGATAGTTTTTGGAGCTATTGCATTACTTGCTGCTAGCTTTGGTATTATCAACACACTTTACATGAGCGTGCGTGAACGAACTCGTGAAATTGGTTTGATGAAGGCGATGGGTCTGTCAAACGGAAAAGTCTTTCAGCTTTTCAGTATTGAAGCTATCTTAATTGGTGTGATCGGCTCAGTTATAGGTATAATATTAGCTCAAACTGCCGGAGAAACCTTAAATACTTTTGCAACAGAAAGCTTCTTAAAGGGTATGGATGGATTTAATTTAACAAAATTCACCATCAAAAATAATATAATGATTACCGTAGTAATTGCTATTGTTGCATTTTTAGCAGGAACTTTACCTTCGCGTAAAGCCAGCAAAAAAGACCCAATCGAAGCTTTGAGATACGAATAAATGGCTCGAAAACACCGCATTTCGCAAAATTTCTTGCGTTCTCCACGAATAGCGCTAATGTTAGTAGGGCATAGTAACATCCGAAAACGAGACTTTACGCTAGATATTGGCGCTGGAAGCGGTGTTTTTACTTTTGCTCTTAGTAAGAAATCAGCTCAAGTTTTGGCAATTGAATTTGACCGCGAAACTTTCAAAAAACTCCAAAATAACACTAAAAATTTAGAAAATGTTGAAATTTTATGCGCAGATTTTCTAAACTTCAATCTTTCGAAATTGCCAAAAAATTATAAAGTTTGCGCAAATATTCCTTTTCATTTGAGTTCACCAATTATCAATAAATTAATAACTTCCCAAAACCAGCCTAAAAGCATCTATTTAATCCTACAAAAACAATTTGCTCGCAAACTAATAGCTGGCGACAAAAACTTTACCTCAGCTTTGGGAGTGAAAGTTTTTCCATTCTTTGAAGTCAAAATAAAGAAACCCCTACATAAAACGGACTTTACACCACCACCAGCGGTTGAGACTGTATTTTTTGAGATGAAACGGTACGAAACTTCACTTATTCAACTAAAAGAACAACCTAAATTTAACGATTTTGTCGACAAAATGTTTGCAGTCCCTAATTTTTATAGACAAAATTGCGGCCTAAAATTTAGAACTAAAAAACCGAGCGAATTAAAAGGTGAAGATTGGCTAGAGATCTGGGCATCACAGGGCGAATCCTTAGCAATAATAGAAAATAATCAAAAAATTTGATAGAATAGGAAAATATGGCGCGAAAAATTAAATTTGAAATAGCGAAATTTGACAAAATCACTCCCGGAGGACAAGCTCTAGGCACACTTGAAAATGGTAAAAAAATCTTCGCGTGGGGAGTATTACCTGGTGAAATAGCCAAGGTTCAAATAACAAAAAATAAGTCTAGCTTCATGGAAGGATTCGCTGTAGACATTATAGAAAAATCTCCCAAAAGAATCAAACCGCGCGATCCAGAAAGCTTTCTATCGACTAGCCCGTGGCAAATTTTTAACTTTGATTTCGAACAGAACACCAAGCAAAAATTGATCCGTGAAAGTTTTCGACAAGAAAATATAGATCTACCACAACAAGAAAGCTTTTTTTCTGATGATATAATCTTTGGATATCGCAATAAAGTTGAATTCTCATTTTGGTGGGAGAAATCTGAAGAAAACAGCGACAACGGTGAACTAAATCTAGCATTCTTCAAACGCGGAGGGAAGGGAAAAGTCCCCGTAACTGGCACTAGCCTTGCAAAAAACGAAATAAATAAAGCTGGGCAAAAAATACTAGAAATTTTACGCGCGAGACAAACTCCCAATCGAGACCTAAAAACTCTACTAATTAGAACAAACCAAAAAGGCGAGATCTCAGCCCAACTATATGTCAAAAACGAAGACTTCAAGCTATTTAACGATAAAGAACTACACTCGCTAGGGTTCAATAATTTTGAATTAATTTTCTCTAACCCAAAATCACCGGCAAGCGTTATAACTAAAAAGCTACAAGCCCTAAATGAAGATAAGCTTAGCGATCAGATATTAGGAATCAATTTTAATTACGCTACCGAAAGCTTTTTTCAAATAAATTTACCGGTTTATGAGCAAGCTCTACGCGACATGGAGCAATTTACCGATCCTCATAAACCAACATTGGATCTCTATGCTGGTGTTGGCTCTATTGGTTTAACAATCGGAAAACAAGATTTAACTTTAGTCGAAATCAACGAAGGTGCGGTAGTAGAAATGAAACGCAATATTAATGAGCTGCACAGAGATAATAGCGCAAAGGCAATCCTTGCGCCTAGTGAAAAAGTTCTTGATTTTATAAAAAAAGATTCCAACTTGATAGTTGACCCACCGCGCGCTGGGATGGACAAAAAAGTCTGTGAAAAAATCCTTGAAATTGAGCCGCAAAAAGTAATTTATCTAAGTTGTAACCCAACCACACAGGCGCGTGATGCAGCAATTTTAAGCGAAAAGTATAAGATAATCTATACACGCGGATATAACTTTTTTCCACGAACACCACATATAGAGAATTTAATCATCTTAGAAATTAAAAATATATAAGATACCCCTCCTTGATTTTAGATTTTGCTTGTGGTTTAATTAAAGCATACGGAAACTGCCGTAAATAAAAATACCAATAATAATTAAAGTTCATAGAAAGGTGGAAATTTCACAATGAACAAACTACAAACTAAAAAAGGCTTCACAATTATCGAAGTTGTCTTGGTGCTTGCTATCGCAGGTCTAATCTTCTTGATGGTCTTCCTAGCACTACCTGCCCTACAGCGTAGCCAACGAGATACACAACGAAAGAATGACTTAAGCCGTATACAGGCTGCCGTTGCTTCATATCAAGCAAATAATAAGGGAGAAATTCCTTCAAATCATATCCATCCAACAGCAACTTTAGGATTTTTCCCGCAAGGAAACGAGGGGGAAGCGGGATATGTTGGACCTACAGCTTTCGTCAAAGATTATTTATTTAAAAATGGTGACAAAATGGTGGATCCATCAGGTAGAAATTATCGAATGCTACATAGAGACCCTGGCTACCCATTGGTGTATTACCCTCATTCAGATTATGTAGATATAGAATGGATCGAGGGTGCTATTTGCGACGAGTCAGATCCAACTGGCGTTAGAGGAGGTCAAGGTAACCGAAAAGTTGCTATGAGAGTACCCCTTGAAGGCGGCGGTGTTTACTGTTTAAATAACTAGTAAAAAAGTTCTTTCAAAGAATACTTCTTCACGAAGGAAATGTAGTATTTACTAATTTAAATTATTTAAGCTCAAATTTAACACATAATGATTAAAAAGGCAGTCAAAGATAACTGTCTTTTTAATCATTATTTGGATGACCCTTCTAATACATCTGTCACAAGGTCGGAGTTACTATGGTTAGGCATATTGGTAGATATAGCCCTCTTCCTAGTCTCAATTAAAAGGCTGCACTAATAAGAGATTAGCCGCAAATAAAACAATCTAAAGCCACTTTATACCATCGGAAAAATGAAAAGCGATTTGTCATTTTACAATAGGGGAACTCAAAAATACTCCTAGGCTAGAGAACTGCTTCCGTTTTTCATAAGTAGGTTTTTATCCAAGTTATATCTTTGTCATAAAAATAGTGCATTTTAAAGCAATCTATTTTATTCAGTCTCTAAAATCTCAATCAAATCCTTGACGGTATCCGTTAGGTGAAAAACGCCGTATTCAAATGTCATTCTTATATTATTACAGCGCTCAATAAGAAAATAAATATTAAAATTATATCCACATAAAAAAGAACTCTCGAAAGAGTTCTTTTTTAGAATAACGAATATTTTAGTTGTTCAAGCAGTATGTACCACCGCCTTCAAGTCGCATTCTTAGAGCAACTTTTCGATTTCCTTGACCAGCAGTTAGATTTTCGCCGTTACATACACTACCAATTGCGTATTGAACATCGTTGCTAGTTCCAGTACCCTCATAATTTCCATTTGGATCAGTTGCTATAAATTTATATTCTTTTCCATTTGGATCTTTAAATTGATCATTATTAGCTTTTAGATATCCAGTCATTAAAGCATTATTAGCTTGTTCTACTGTTGGGATCGCTCCACGGTTATTAGACTGGTATGAGTTAATCGCAGATTGAACTCGGCTTAAGTCATTCTTTCGTTGTGTATCTCGTTGGCTACGCTGTAGGGCAGGTAGTGCTAGGAAGACCATCAAGAAGATTAGACCTGCGATAGCAAGCACCAAGACAACTTCGATAATTGTGAAGCCTTTTTTAGTTTGTAGTTTGTTCATTGTGAAATTTCCACCTTTCTATGAACTTTAATTATTATTGGTATTTTTATTTACGGCAGTTTCCGTATGCTTTAATTAAACCACAAGCAAAATAAAAAAGCAAGCTTTTTTAAGCTAATTTTAAGAAAATCTCACAAAATAAAAAACTAATCTGTAAATCTATCTGGAAACAATCTTCTTAGCTTAAAATAGCCCCAAAATATAGTTAGATCAGTTTATGATTTTTATAAAATACTGCGATAATTCAACCGCTTTGCCACGCGCCAAGAACCAATTGCATCAGAATCAAAACACTTAATCTCGCCGTTTCGAATCGAGGCGATTTCAACAAGGGCAGGGTTATAAAGAACCTGCGTTTTATAAAAACGTAGTTCTTCGCTAGAAATATGCTCACGAGCCGGAAAAATCCGCAAAAATTGTGCTCGAGCGTGTTCTAAAAAATAATCTTCCAAACCATTGGGTGGAAAAAATTTGGCCGGCTTGAGATTCATTTTAGTAAGAGATTTAGAAATATCACCCAAAGTTAAGCGCGCCTCACCCGAAATAAACGCATAGAGCTTTTGATTTTTAGAGCGAAAAATAAGAACCTCAGTAGAATAACTCACTGGCAAATTGCGAGCAATAATTTCTTCGAAATTAAGTTTTACTGCAAAATGTTTTTGAATAAATTCTTCGAGATTTTTGTCCGTATAAGTGTTTGACATAGTCAAATTATACCAGATTTCAGAAAAAGAAAAAAGCCCCGCACGAGACGGAGCAAAAATTGAAACTACTATACTAGCCCTAGAGGATTCAGTTTAGCCGATAAATCAGCATAAATATTCTCTAGAGTGTCGTATCTAGCTCCGATAATTGGAACTAAATTATCAGGATTATCGCTACCAACAGCAAAGACTAAAACCTTGACTCGAGATTTTTTATGACCCTTGCCAGGGCAGTAATCAAACCTGACCTCTTCTAGTGAGAAAAACTTCAATTCGAAGTTATATAGAACTTCGAAGATCTTCTCTGGCAGATAGATACGAGTGAAAAATTCTTCAACTGTATCTACTTCATCACTAAATCCAGATCTGTATACAAATCCGAATTTAGTTAACACATCCACAATCGCTTGTGATTGTGGTGTATTCATTATTACACTACTAGTTTTCATAGCAGTCACCTACCTCTTTTTGTATTTCGCAAACCTGTGTTTACAAAATATATTCTATCATAAAATAAATAAAAATCAACGCGATGCATTTTTATGTAATCGTGTATAATATATTCATGGATATTTTAGCAGGGCTTAATACGCGCCAAGCCGAAGTCGTAAAAAATGGCGACGGGCCAATGTTGGTTTTGGCTGGTGCGGGGAGCGGAAAAACAAAAACTCTTACTCACCGCATTGCGTGGCTAATAGCACACGGGGTAGCTAGCGAGCGGATTTTAGCGGTAACTTTTACTAATAAAGCCGCCAAAGAAATGCGCCAACGCTTAGCTGAGCTACTTGGCAAAAATGCCGACGATCGATTTTTTATGCCTTGGATGGGGACTTTTCACGGAATTTGTGTTAAAATCCTACGCTTAAAAGGCGAATCAATCGGCGTAGCAAAAAATTTCGTAATTTATGATGAAGATGACCGCCGAGCTTTGATCAAAAAAATCATCAAAGATTTGAATTATGACAGCAAAAATATTAAACCGCAGTCTGTTAGCGCAGCAATTTCAAACGCCAAAAACGAACTAATTTCCGCCGAAAGCTACGCCGAAACCGCCAATTGGGGATTTGAGCAAAAAGTTGCCGAGATTTTTGTGCGCTATGAGCAAGCACGACATAAAGCTAACGCACTTGATTTTGACGATTTACTATCTGAAACGGTTCGACTTTTGCGTGATAATCTTGAAGTCCGCAGTTTTTTCCGCGATAAATTTGAACATATTTTGATTGACGAGTATCAGGATACCAATGCTGCCCAATATGCGATAGTTAAAATGCTAGTAAATGATCGCCAAAATATTTGCGTGGTTGGTGACGACTGGCAAAGTATTTATTCTTGGCGGGGAGCTGATTTTACTAATATTTTGAATTTTGAGCGCGATTTCAAAGGCGCAAAAGTAATTAAACTTGAGCAAAATTATCGCTCAACCGAGAATATTTTAAACGCCGCTCACAACGTAATTATGAAAAACGAAACCCGTAGCGACAAAAAACTTTTCACTGAGCTTGGCGCGGGCGAACCTGTCAAAGTTATAAATTCACGCGACGAACAAGAAGAGGCTGCTAAAATTGCTTCCAAAATTTACAGTGAGAAAAACCTCAAATTACGCCATTATGCTGATTTTGCCATCCTTTACCGCACCAATTCGCAATCGCGCGCGCTAGAAGAGGCTTTGCGGCACATGAGTATCGATTATAAAATTTTTGGCGGGATTCGCTTTTACGATCGTAAGGTTGTCAAAGATTTACTAGCTTATCTGCGCGTGATCTATAATCCGTTAGACCGAGTAGCTTTTGAGCGAATTGCTAATACGCCAGCGCGCGGCTTGGGCAAAGTTTCATTAGATAAGTTCTTGAATTGGCAAGCCGAAAACGGATTAGATTTAATAGCATCTCTCCTTGCAATTGACGGGCTTTCAACGATGTCAGCGCGCGCTCGTAATTCATTGCGTAATTTGGGCGAAATTTTTCGTGAATGCCAAATCTTAGATCAAAATTCTGCCAGTCCAGCCGAAATTCTTGAAAAAATTCTAGCCCGAACCAATTATAAAAATGCCGAAAAACTAACAGAAGCAGAGCAAGAAGATAAAGAAGATAATATCGGCGAATTAATATCTGATGCTAAAATCTACGCTGATCTCGCTAGCTTTCTCGAAAACGCTGCTTTGATGAGCTCTAACGATGCTGAAAGTGACGATCAAGTTTCCTTAATGACCTTACACAGCGCAAAAGGTTTGGAATTTCCAGTCGTTTTTCTTGCTGGCATGGAAGAAGGTCTTTTCCCGCACAGCCGAGTTTTCGATAGCGATAAAAGTGAGCTAGAAGAAGAGCGCCGCCTTTGCTATGTCGGAATGACTCGTGCGCGCGAAGAATTAATTCTTAGCTATGCCGATTCGCGTGCAGTTTTTGGACAGCGTAATTACGGTTCACCAAGCCGATTTATTGCTGATGCCGGATTGGAAACTGAGCCAGAATTTAATGATTGGCGAGAAAATAATACAAATATAGCCTGGGGAAATAATTGGCAGACACAACTACATAGTCTGAGAGGTCAAAATAAATGGAGCGAGGGAATTGATAATAACACCGACGAATTTGATGGATTTGATCAAGATTTTTCGACGGATGATTTTGATGAATATTACGGCCAAAATTCACTAAAAATTGGCGATAAGGTTCGTTCACCAGCCTTTGGTGATGGTAAAGTGCGAGATATTGATGGCTCAGCTATTGAAATCGAGTTCGAGAATGGAAAAATACGAAAACTTAATGCTGAATACGCTCGACTAGAAAGAATCTAGCATTTTAGAACATAAAAACTTCGCAATAGATTATATAATTATAAAATTCTTGACTTTTATTATAGGTTGTTTTATAATAAAAATGTTCATTTGGAGTTTAAAAATAAAGGGAATGCCACCCTGAGTAAAAGCCTCCAGTGGACAAACCGCACCTTTCACCTCCTTTCTTTTTTAATTACGAGAGTATGAGTATATTCCCGAAAGAGAAAAACCTATGGTGCGGAGGTTTCCGTTCAGCATTGTATTGGCTGAGCGGTTTTTAATTTGCTTTACGAAATTATTTATGCTAAAATAAAAACATTGATGTTTGGGAAAATTATTAAGTATCCTGTTAAATCTAGGCGACAACAACACTTTATTATATCTATAAGCGCCACACTGGCAATTGCTGGCGGATTTTTATTCCTTCAATCGCTTAAACCAGCCGTAGCTAAAGGCGAAGGCGCAAAAATTATTAATGTTTTCGAAAATGGCGTTCGAACTTCTTTTAAAACTAACGCCTCAACAATTGGTGACGCATTAAAGGAGCAGGGAATATCTGTATCTCAAGAAGATAATGTGGAGCCTCGTCTTAGTGAGCAGCTCACCGACACTATTTATAATGTTAATATTTATCGCGCTAATCCTTTCGTAATTGAAGACGGCGCCACTCGACGCAAAGTAATGACGGCCGCCAAAACCTCACGCAAGATCGCCGAATCCGCAGGCCTATCTCTTCATAAAGAAGATCTTGTTCTACCTCAAAGCTCAAATAACTTTCTTGAAGATGGAGCAGCAACCGTATTAGTAGTCAAACGCGCAAAAGAAATTACAGTCAAACTATTCGGCAAAACTCAAATTTTAAGAACTCAAGCTGACACTATTGCAGATTTTTTGAAAGAGAAAAACATTAAACTATCAGCTCAAGATCAGCTTTCAAAAGATTTAAATAGCCCTCTCAAAAACGGTGATTCTTTTGAAATATGGCGAAACGGTAAACAAACAATTAGTGTCGAAGAAGATGTTGCTTTTAGCGTCGAAAAAATCCAAGACGCAAGCAAAGATAGTAGTTATCGAGAAGTTAGAGAAAAGGGTGAAAATGGCAAAAAAACCGTCACCTACGAAGTTAATGTTAGGAATGGAATCGAAACAGAACGTAAAAAAATCAATGAAGTAGAAATTAAAGCTGCTAAAAAACAAGTTGAAGTTGTCGGCACAAAAATCAATCTCCCAGCTGGCTCACACGAAGATTGGATGGCGGCAGCCGGAATTTCCCCAAATGATTACGGCTATGTTAATTATATTATAAATAAGGAATCAAGCTGGCGAACAACCGCCTCAAACGGAAGATATTTTGGATTAGGTCAGACAAATCTCGCCGCTCTATCTGGAGCTTGTCCAAATTGGCAAAGCGACCCAGTATGTCAGTTACGCTTTTTCTCTGGCTATGCAAGTAGTCGCTACGGATCATGGAGCGGAGCGTATTCCGCATGGAAAGCTAAAGGTTGGTGGTAAAATGTCTAATATAAATCTTGGTCAAAAATCACAGACAAAATCCAATAAATCATCTCGCACAAAGTCAAAAGGGCCCAATAAATCACTTGGCCAGCACTGGTTGAGGGATCGAGAAATCTTGAATCAAATCGCTATAGAAGCAGAGATTAGCGAAGGTGATTTTGTTTTAGAAATTGGCCCCGGACTGGGGACATTGACATCATCTCTCTTACACACTACCGGAAAGAGCGGAAAAGTTCTAGCGGTAGAATTTGATCCAAATCTCGCTAAAAATTTACCAGGCCAATTCCCCGGTAAAAATATAACTGTAATAAACACGGATTTTTTAGATTTTGACTTAAATCAACTACCTAAAAATTATAAGGTAGCAGCAAATGTTCCATATTATATTACTTCTAAAATTATTGAAAAACTCCTCACTTCGACTAATAAACCTCAGGTTGCTGCGCTCTTAGTCCAAAAAGAAGTCGCTGAGAGAATCTGTGCACCAGCTGGCGAATTGAGTGTTTTAGGGATAGCTGCGCAACTTTACGCTGAAGTTGAACTAGGTGTTTTTGTGTCGCGCGAACTTTTTACACCCCCGCCAAAAGTTGATTCTCGAGTAGTTATATTAAAGGTTCTAGAAAAAAATAGATTGGAGCTTTTTAACCAACAACATAATTGCCAAATTAATGAAAAGCAGTTCTTTCGCGTCGTAAAGGCTGGATTTGCCGCTCGCCGAAAAAAGATTTCTAAAGCACTAAGCGCTAACCTTGCAATCAGCAAAGATCAAGCTATACAAATTTTATCCAAAGCTAATGTTTCGCCTGACATTCGCGCGCAAGATATTAGCATAGAAGAATGGTTAGAAATAACTAGATATTCGTTAATTAAAGCCAAATAGTAAAATCCAAACACAAAAGTAAAGCCGAATAAATATCCCTATATCCAGTATATACTCAATATATTATTCATAGCAGTAATTTGCCTCATAAAATAGACCTCTAAGGTCTGAGAGCTTTAAGCCTTCCAACTGTGCTAATATCACAATTTTCTTCATATTATCTGTGTTGTTCAACTGAGAGCCGCTATTTATTCTAAAAGCAGGGTCTGTCCTAAAAGAGGGGTCTGAGCCTGGATCTAGAAAGCATTCAGCCCCTAAACCTATCAAGACTGTACTGTAAATTTCTTCGGGCGAATTCTAAGAAACGATCAAAGGTTCAAAAGCTACCCCAGCCCCATTAGCTTAATCAAACGATCCAGCTATTCTGTAGTATCTAGTTAAATGAGAGACATCTCTCAAATAGCTAGCTAAAGGATCTTCATTTAATCCAATTTCGATAATTCCACCTCTAATCCTAGAAAGAGCTTCTGTATTACCTCTATTAGTTTGAAAATTAAGCATAGCAGCTTTAATTATAGCGAAGTCATTTTTTTCTCTGAGTATCTCTCTGAGAACGTTGTAATGCTGGCAATGCAACAAAGATCATAAGAAAAATTAGACCTGCAATAGCTAAAACTAAAACTATTTCTATAATCGTAAAACCTTTTTTATTTTTTTCAAAGAGTTAATGCTTTTCATGTTTATAGTATATCAAAATATTATAAATCTCAACTTTTTTATTTTCAACAGTATATGTTATACTATAAGCAATATGACAAAGAAAAAACTTTATATCACAACAGCAATTCCTTATGCAAATGGTGCTCCGCATATCGGTAATGCACTTGATTACCTACTAGCTGATATTTGGGCTAGACATCAACGAGCCGCAGGCCACGAGGTACGTTTTCAAGTTGGTACTGATGAGCACGGTAATAAAATTGCCGAAAAAGCTCAGGCTGCAAACTTAACGCCACAAGAGTATGTTAACAGCACAGTTGAGAATTTTCGTACCCTTATGGATAAAATCAAGACTACCTACACCGATTTTATTCGCACTACCGATAGTCACCATGTTGGCGCTTCACAATATATTTGGACCCAGCTCCAACCATATATTTACAAAGGCTCATACGAGGGTTGGTATTGCCAAGGTTGCGAAGCATTTTATACTGAAAAAGAAGTTACTGAATTTCATGGTGTCTGCCCAGATCACCAAAAGCCCTTCGAACGATTGAGTGAAGAAAATTATTATCTGCGAGTAAGTGAATTTACACCCCGAATAATTGAAGCGATCGAATCTAATAGAATGAAAATTATCCCCGAATACCGCAAGAAAGAATTCTTGAGCTTCTTGCGCAAAGGATTGTCTGATGTTTCAATTTCTCGACCAAAAAAGAACTTGAGCTGGGGAGTTCCCGTACCTGGCGATTCAGATCAGGTAATGTATGTTTGGATTGACGCATTAGCTAACTATTTAACTGTAATCGGTTATCCAGACAATCTAGACTGGCAAAACTACTGGCCAGCTGATATACAGGTTATTGGCAAAGATATTCTTAGATTTCATGCAGGAATTTGGCCGGCTATATTGATGGGGCTTGGTCTACCGCTACCTAAGACACTGCTTGTTCATGGGCATATTTCTTCGGGCGGCGTAAAAATGAGTAAAAGCCTCGGTAATGTAGTTGACCCAAATGAAATTATCGATAATTACGGATTAGATGCTTGGCGCTATTATTTCTCGCGGCATATTCCGACTCAGGACGATGGTGATTTTACTTGGGAAAAATTCGAAAAAGCTTACAACAATGAACTCGGTAATGATCTGGGCAATCTAGTTTCACGCGTTGCAAATATGGTTAAACGATACCAGTCTGGTGTGATCGGTGATATTCCGGGTGATGAATTTGATCTTCATAACTATAATTCTCATATGCGTAATTTAGAATTCGATAAAGCAATGGATGAGATTTGGGTTTTAGTTCGCGCACACAATCAGTATATCGAAAATGTCAAACCTTGGGAAATTGCTAAACTCGCCCAAACCAACAAAGATGAAGAAAATCATTTAGCGGAAGTCCTAGCTCATTCAGTTGGAGGAATTCTACAAATCGGCCAAATGCTTACGCCGTTTATGCCCGATACGGCAGATAAAATTCATACAATTTTTGGAAGTGGAGTAATCAATGACGAAGAAATCGGTATTTTATTCCCGAAGATTTATCTTAAAACCGAAGATCCGCGCACGGCAAAATCCCAAAAAGCGCAAGCCACAAATCAAACTCAGGTCAAAGAATAATGCTAATAGACTCACACTGCCATATTCATGATAAAAACTTCCCGATTGACCACGCAGAAGTTTTTGCCAATATGGAAACAAACGGGATCAAGAAGGCAATTTGTGTAGGTGTCGATTTAGCTAATTCACAGCAGGCGGTATCCTTTGCCGAAAAACATCAAAAACCAGAACTGTTTGCAGCCGTCGGCATTCACCCGCATGAAGCTAAAGATTTTAATATTAAGACTGATCTACCAAAACTCGAAAAACTTGCTCGTAGTGCAAAAGTAGTAGCGATAGGTGAAATTGGGCTGGATTATTTTTATAATCATTCGCCAAAAGAAGTGCAGGCCGAAGTCCTTCTCGCACAGCTAAAACTAGCCCAAAAGCTCGATCTACCGGTCAGCTTTCATGTTCGTGGCGCCTTTGATGATTTCTGGCCGATTTTTGACCAAGCCGAACGTGAAGGTGGAAAAATCCGTGGTGTAGTCCATAGTTTCACCGACAGCATAGAAAACCTGCAAAAAGCTTTAGAACGAGATCTTTTTATAGGAGTAAATGGTATTTCAACTTTTGTTAAAAAACCTGAGGAATTAGAAATGTTCGCGCAAATTCCGCTTAATAAAATCCTCCTTGAGACCGATGCTCCATTTCTTGCGCCAAAAGGAAAACGCGGTAATTCTAATCAACCTGCGTGGATAAAACTTATAGCAGAAGATCTAAGCAAGAAGCAAGATAAATCGCTTGAAGAAATTGCTCAAATCACAACCCAAAACACCCAAAAATTATTCAATATACAATAGCCATTTTATTGACTTTTAACGTTTTTTATGGTACAATAAAAATTAGTCCAAAGGAGGTGAAGTGCAAAATTCAGCAAATTCAATGTTTCATATTCCAAATTATAACCAGCCTGAACCTATTCAGGAAAATTTTAAAGAAGCCGAAAAACCGCACTCGAACCAAAAACAAAAAAATCCTACTAATGAAAAATATATCCTTGAAGACTTACTGAAAAAAAGCCAAGAAATAACCAAAGCCCGAGCCGAAGCTGCTAATTTTTTGCGAGGCATGAATTAATGCAAAGAAAAAAAGATTATTTTTATCAAAATCGCGCTAAACGACGCTTTTTCAAAAAAATGGATGCTAGCGAGCTTTTTGATCTAGAAAGCGAACTCGGGTCGCAAATTTTTGGTCCAGCTCCAAACGGAATTCGACGAGAATTTTTTAATTTAAACGAAACTAGTTGGATCTGGCACGAGGAATACACTGACGGAAACGGACATTTGCGACGTTTCACTACGCGATACGAAATCCGCCCAGATAAAGTCGTTAAGATTCAACCGGGTCCAAGATATTTTGAAGTAAAAGGTAAAGAACTCGAAAATTTCCACGCAGCTGTAAACGCATATCATAGAGCTGTTTTGAGCCAGATTTACCACAAAAATACCCAGTAGACAAAAATACAAGAAAATGCTAATATTTAATTAACTAAAATTATAATTTTAAAGGCATATGACTGATACTATCAAAAAAATAACAGATCTACTTTTCATTCCACAAAATATCAAAAAGTCTGATATTACAATAATCCTTGGCAATGATTTTGTCGATACGATTAATATTATTGAGCCTTTCTATAGACAAAATATTCTAGGCAAGATTATCATTACCGGCCACAGCCCAAATAAAGATAAAGAACCCGAGGCAGAGCGATTTTTTAAAAGAGCAGTAGAGTTAGGATTTAACATAGACGATATAACCCTAGAAACACGCTCGACTAACACAAAAGAAAACTTTGAGTTTACAAAAGAAATTATCGATAAAAATTTCAAAGTAAACGACATTAAAACTATTACGATTGTATGTCTAGCGTTTCACACCCGCCGTGCATTAATGACAGCTCGAAATATCTTCGAAAAAGATATTGAATTTAACTTTATCCCAATCATAGATGGTCGGAAAATTTCTGCAGAAGATTGGCCAAACAATAGAGAATCTACAGATAGAGTTTTAGAAGAGGTGCGTCGAATAGCGATATATTCAGCTAAAGGAGATTTGAGCCTCGATTAAATACAATCTATTGAGTTTCGAAATCTTTAGCGCGTTTTTTGCCGTAGTATCTATTTAAGAAATTACGCTTGTAGTCAAAAAAAGTACCATCTTCAAGACTTTCACGGATTTTATCAACTATATTAATTACAAAAAATTCATTATGGATTGAAGCAAGCGTGCTGGCAAGAATTTCATCCGCCCGGAAAAGATGATTGATATACGCTTTGGTGAAATTTTGGCAAGTGTAGCAATTACAATCACTATCAATCGGTGTAAAATCTTCTTTGAATTTTGCATTTTTAATATTGATTCGACCAGAATAAGTGAATAGAGCGGCATTGCGAGCTTGACGAGTTGGCGCTACACAATCAAATGTATCAATACCATATTCCACACCCAAAAAGAGATCAGCGGGTTGCGCACCCATTCCTAATAGATGTCGCGGCTTTTCTTCTGGCAAGGTTGTATTTACCCAAGTTAGAACCTCAGGAATTTCTTCTGGCTGAAAAATTCCGCCAATTCCAAAACCATCAAAGTCTTTCGACCCCAAAAAACTCGCACTTTCTTTTCGAAAATCTTCTTCGCGTGCACCCTGAACTACTGCAAAAAGCGCCTGTAAATTCTCACCTTTTTCTATATGCTCATCATTCAATTCTCGGTGTCGTTTCAAACATCTTTCAGCCCAAAAATGAGTTTTATCGAGCGCTGATTTAATCTGCGCACGTCCCGCTAGCGGTGAAGTTAATTCATCAAAAGCCATGTGAACATCGGCGCCAATTTTGTGTTGAAGATCCATTGAAATTTCTGGCGACATAAAAATTTTTTCGCCCGAAATGTGAGACTTAAACCAAACACCATCATCACCAACTTTTGCTAGCTGATTTGCATTATGGCGTGCTAAATTTGAATCGCCCTTCGAAATGTGTGAAGTTGCGTCAATCCCCTTTTTGTAAGCCATTCCAAGTGAAAAAACTTGAAAACCGCCTGAATCAGTAAAGGTTGGCGCATTCCAGTTCATGAATTTATGAATTCCGCCAGCTTTTGCTAAAATATCCGCACCAGGCCGAAGCATCAAATGATAAGTATTCGCAAGAACCGCCTGCGCGCCAGTCGAACGAATTTGCTCAGGCGTCATTGCTTTTACCGTGGCATTAGTTCCACCTGCAATGTAGGCAGGAGTTTTAATATCGCCATGCGGAGTTTTTATTATGCCAGTACGCGCTAAAGTTCCATTTAAGCGAGTTTTAATTTCAAATTCAAGAGCTTTTTTCATTATTTTATTTTAACATCTAATATATTCAAAATCAAATCAATAGCGAGGGCCATCACATTGCGAATATCCTAAGAATATGTTAAAATCACGTTATGAAAAATCGTCTAGTTCTTGTGATTAATCCGCGCTCTAGCGGTTTTGATATGATCAAAAAGAAAATTCTGCCTCATCTCAAAGAAGTTCATTTTCAAAAAAATCAGCTCACAACTTTTGAAATTCAACCAACCTCACCGATAGAAAACGCTCAAGAAATGGCCAAAGGCTTACGTGACGGCGATACTATTCTAGTGGCGGGCGGCGATGGAACAGCTCATATCGCAACTAACGCAGCGGTAATTTCTGGCAAAAAAAATCTCCGATTCAAATACACCGGATTCGGGAATTTTAATGATTATGCACAAAGCTTTTCTAAAAATTCAGGCAGGGCCGCGATTGAATCTTTTCAAACCGGTGAGACCAAAGACATCATTAAGCCTCTTGAGATTCGAATCAACGGTGAGTTTTTCCGGTATGCGCCACTTTATACTACACTTGGCTTGACCGCCGAAATGGCAGAAATCTTTGAAGGAAAAAGACTTCGTCGCGCATTAAAAAAAGTACGGGGGCGCAATCGAAGACTAATCTTAAGTCTAAGCGCAGCGACTAGATTTTATTTCAAAAAACGAAAAGCCAAAACTCTACAGATCAGAAGAATCACGCTCGATAGTCAATCTTTTCCGAATATTACAAGTCCAGCAACAGACTTAGTTTTTATGAACGGACCACGAATGGCGCGAATTATGCGTTGCGCAAAAAATCGTCACACACCCGATACTTTTGGCTTTGCCGTGCTTAACGCATCACAATTATTTAAAAATTTACCATTCTTAATAAGTGGTGTTTTTGGCAAAATCCCATTAAAAAGAATAAGATCTGCTAAAATTGAATTTTTAAAATCGGCTAATATTTGGATTCAAATTGAAGGCGAAGCAGTCAAACTCAAAAAAGTTAAAACGATAGAAATCAATATTTGCGATACAGAAATTAAAATTTTGTAATTTTTGACTTTTCTGGAAAAATCTGCTAAAATCAAAATGTTAATAAAATCAATGCTGGGAGGCGCAAGCCGCTATTACCACAGAAAGGATAAGAAAATGGCAAAGAAAAAAGCCGATCTTATAGAAGAAGCAAAAGCTCTTGGGCTTGAAGTTTCTGAAAAAATGACAATTGCTGAAATCAACGAAGCAATCAAAGGCGCAGAAGCTGCCGAAATTGCAGAAGAAATTGTTGAAGCGGTTGAAGTTGCAGAAATCGTCGAAGAAGCAGTTGAAGAAGTTGAAAAATTCGCAAAAAGCGGAAAACGAAGCAAAAAACACGCCGAAGAAGTTGCCGAAAAAGAAGCAAAAGAAGCTCGAAAAGCTGCTGGCGACACAACTCCATTGGACGGATCGGAAGCTGCTGTGAAAAAAGGTCCAAAGCCAATCACTCGACCACGCATCGAACGACGAGGCAAAAAATACCAAGAAGTTGCTAAAAAAGTTGAGAAAGATACTGTTTATAGTCTATCTGATGCTCTTAAACTTGCAACAGAAACTAACCCCGCTAAATTCGACGCTTCAGTAGAGATTCATGCTCGACTTGGTGTTGATCCACGACAAGCTGACCAAAATATTCGTTCAACAGTTATTCTACCAAACGGAACTGGTAAAGATGTGAAAGTTGCCGTTTTCGCCCCAGAAAGCGAGCATAAAGTAGCCAAAGATGCTGGCGCAAATATCGTTGGTGATGAAGAATTCCTAAAACAACTCGACAAAGAAGAATTGAATTTCGACGTTCTTATCGCAACTCCAGCATATATGCCAAAACTTAGTAAATATGCACGACTTCTTGGTCCGCGCGGATTGATGCCAAATCCAAAAGCTGGAACTGTTGCCGCTGACGTAGCAAAAGCTGTTTCTGAAGCTAAAGCCGGTAAAGTTGAATACCGCGTAGACAAACAAGCAATCGTTCACCTTTCAATTGGTAAAGTTTCATTTGGAGCAGAAAAACTTGAAGAAAACGCAAAAGCATTCTTCGATAGTCTTGCTTCACAAAAACCATCTTCAATCAAAGGTGCTTACGTGAAAAGTGTTTCAATCGCAACTTCACAAGGTCCAAGTATTAAAACTGAAAATCCAATTGCTTAATCTTCACGATAGAGCTAAAGTCCACTCCGTGCGAGTGGACTTTTGATTTTTAATCAACTAAGAATCAGCTAGCATTGTCATATTGCTTATATATCTCTCAAAGCAATATAATCAAATAGATCTATACTTACTATTGATTTTTATAGTAAAATATTATATAATATAGAAGCTCGTGGAGAGCTAAAAACAAAAAAAGGAGGGCGCCAAAATGAATTGGGTGTCGCGAAAATACTACAAAATACTAAAGGACCTGACCGACAAAAATGGATCGGGCTTTTATCAGTTTAGCGAAAAGAAGATTGAAAATCTTCTTTCATATCTCCAAAAATATTTCGGAGAGAGGGATTCTTATAATCTCTACTATAGTGAATTCCTCCTAAACCATAGATTTGATGTGGATGTCACAGAACACGGTGTAGTAATCGCAAAAAAATATTAAAGTCCCGAAACGGGGCTTTTTCTCTTATTCTATATCTCAGCTCTTGAATTTTACTATTTTTTATGCTAAAATAAAACAAGTTGCCAGAGACAGTAGCCGCCTCGCGTTAGCTAGGCTTAATCTGCTACCGAGGAATACTTTTTCTATCTGCCAACGAGTTTTGAGGGGAGGCTTTCAAAACGCCAGAATCTTAACAATTAGGTCGAAGAATATTAACCAAAAAAGGAGTTTTTATGGCATTATCACGCGATAAAAAGAACCAATTGGTTGCTGAATTAAGCGCCGCTCTAAAAGACGCAAAAATGACAGCTTTTGCTGAATATAAAGGTTTGACAGTTGCCGATCTTCAAGAACTTCGAAAAGAAGCTCGCGAAGCTGGTGTTCAAATCAAAGTTGTTAAAAACCGCCTCGTGCGAGTTGCGATGCAAGAAGTTGAAGCTTTGAAAGAATCTGATACTTCTGCGCTAAAAGGCCAACTCGTTTATGCAATTTCAAGCGAAGATGAGATTGCCGCTGCGCAAGTTTTGGGTAAATTTGCAAAAACTCACCCAGAAATGAAACTTGTTGGTGCGTTTGCTGACAACGGTGATGTAATGGATACTGCAACTGTTACAACACTTTCAGAACTTCCAAACAGAGATCAACTTATTGGTCAAATTGTGGACACACTTCTTTCGCCAATCAACGCGATTGCTGGTGGTCTTACAAACGAAGATTTGGAATTTCGAAAAGCAACCAATTAATTTATTTTAGAATATTAACCATTTAAATTTTTAAAGGAGTCAAAAATGGCTGACATTAAAAAATTGGCTGAAGAATTGGTAAAATTGACTATTCTTGAAGCTAACGAATTGAAAGAACACCTCAAAGAGGAATATGGAATTGAACCAGCTGCTGTTGCTGTTGCCGCTACTGCCGGTGCTGCTGACGCTGCTGACGAAAAAACAGAATTTACAGTTACTTTGAAAGACGCTGGTGCGCAAAAAGTTGCTGTTATTAAAGCAGTTAAAGAAATCACAGGTCTTGGACTTGGTGAAGCTAAAGCTATCGTTGACGGTGCTCCAGCACCAGTTAAAGAAAAAGTTTCTAAAGATGAAGCTGAAGAAGCTAAAAAGAAACTTGAAGAAGCTGGCGCAACTGTTGAGCTTGCTTAATTTTAACATAAATCAAATCGACCTAATTTAAGATTACAAAAACCACTCATTATCAAAATGGGTGGTTTTTAGTTTTAAGAAAATTAAAAAGGTGATGTTAATCACCTATATTTACCAATAAAGAAAAACCACCAACCAGTATAAAAGTTTGGTGCAAACAACTACTACGCAAAAAGTTATCACGTAATAATAAGCAAACACCAACCAATCAGGGATTTTCCCCAGATTAATATCTGTAATTTCTTTTTCCGTGTATACTTCAGTAAGTATCGAAACAAGAAATCTTTTTTTCCTAACTTTTAAACTCGCCCTTAAAATTGGTATAATAAGACAAAAAATCTGTGCCTTGGTTGGCATTTTTATAAAAATCCAAACTAAAAGGCTGACAATTATCCCAATCTCTAACGGAATAAGACGAAGAAAAGTATACATTTTCTTATTTTGATCCATAAGGTCCTACCTCCAAATTTTTTCTTTCAAGACTTGAAAATTGTTCATCATTATATAACATTTTACTTAAATAATCAAACATAAGCATTTTGTTAAAATTACAACAATAGAATACATAACAGTTTATAACTTGTGGAAAACCTTAATTTTTCCTTAAATTTTACACCTAGTTCTTGACTTTTTGTTATTTTTTTGATAGTATTAGATAGATTATTAACAAATATCAAACAGACAAAGGAAAACTGCGAGGAAAAATGTCTGAAATACCAGAAAAACAAGTAAAGCGGCTTAAAAGCTTGATTCAAGAAGCGGAAATGAATCTTGCCGCAGCCAAGGAATTATTAATTAGTATTAGCGGGGAGGACAATTCAGTAATTGCCCCAAGCACTTCAATTATTGAAAGTCCACAGGGTAAAATTATTGAGGGTGTTTTTGATGGCCAAACAATGATTGGGCCAGACGGCAAAAACTACCCAGTCCCAGCTAACTACGCTTCAAAATCTAAGCTTGTGGAGGGCGACATCTTGAAGCTAACTATCAACGAAGATGGTGGATTTATCTATAAACAAATTGGACCAGTTCCACGAAAACAAATTATTGGAACCCTTCTAAATCACGACGGATCATTCTATGTCGAAGCGGGCGGCAATGAATACAAGATTCTACTTGCTAGTGTTACATATTTCAAATTAAAAGTTGGCGATCAAGTTACAATCTTAATCCCAGAAGATAGCACTGATGCAACTTGGGCAGCAGTTGAAGCTTCTTTCTAAAAATTTGAGAGATTTATATTAGTTAAAAATCGTGCGAGATTATTGCGAGGTCGCACGATTTTTGATTGTTTACTTTTTTAAAATAAAATTTTATAATATATAGATAAACAAAAAGGAGAAAATAAAATGAAAAAAACTATTGAAAAAATGATAGAAATAGCTAGATTAACAGATTGCAATGGATCTGTTGATTTTATCGAGATAGCCAAGGAATTCTTAGATAAAGAACCTATTAAGGCTAAAGAAAATGAGATTATATATCAAGTTTTCTTGGATGAAAGCCTTGAAAATATAATCAATTCATTTACTATCTTAGCCAATAATATGCCAAGAAAGTTTGCTAAGAAAGCTAATAATTTGATTGCATCCTTAAAAAACAAGGCTGCTAATATTAATAAAAGGGACAGTAGAGACGAAATAGTCGAATATGAAGTCCCAACAAAAATTTTAAGCTTCAAAGAGGAAGCTAGAATACCTACAATAAGGGATAAGTAAAGATAATCAAATCAGTCTTCAGGACTGGTTTTTCTTTATGCATTTTGCTTTATTGATTAAAAAATAGTAGAATATAGAAATGAAACTTAAAGATTACACCTACTATTTACCAGAAGATCTTATCGCCGCGCACCCACCGAAAGAACGAGGGAGCTCGCGACTTTTAGCCCTCAATCGTAAGAATAGTGAATTAATCGATAGTTTTTACCGTAATATAGTAGATTTTTTCAACGAAGGGGATTTACTAATTTTAAACGATACTAGAGTAATTAAGGCTCGGCTTTTTGTAGTAAAAGAAAGTGGCGCAGAGCGCGAGTTAGTGGTGCTAGAGCGGCATAGTTTTGATAGCGACTGGCATGAACATAAAGTTATGTATCGCGGAAAAATAAAAACTGGCGATATATTAACGATCAAAAATTCTAGCGAAACCGTTCGCGTTAAAGAAGTATTAGGTGACGGCTTGGCAATTATTGAATCCAAAACAGATTTGCGCAACTTATGCGAAAAATTCGGAACTGTTCCGCTTCCGCCATACATGAGACGAGATGCTACATCACTAGATATCGAGCGCTATCAGACTGTTTTTGCCGACGAAAAAGGCTCAGTTGCCGCGCCAACCGCTAGCTTAAATATGACCGAGAATATTCTGGAAACCCTTCGTGCAAAAGGTGTTAAAATTGCTTACTTGACACTTCATGTCGGGCTAGGAACTTTTATGCCTATCCGAGTTGATAATCTAGAACAACACAAAATGCATCAAGAATATTTTGAAATTCCCGCTAAGACAGCGGAAATCATTCAAGAAACAAAAAAATCAGGCGGTAGAGTTTTTGCGCTTGGTACCACCGTAGCTCGCACGCTCGAGTACGCCCATAATGCAATTTTCGATAAAAGCTTAGCTGGAAATTCCGGCAGAGATTCAGCAGTAGCATCAAAGATTGAGCGCGATCAGGAAGGAAATCTTCGAGGCGAGGCAGATATTTTTATTTATCCAGGGTATGAATTTAAAACTATTGACGGCTTGATAACTAACTTTCACGCGCCAAAATCAACCGTCTTAATGCTAGCAAGTGCTTTTGCCGGGTGGAATAATCTAGAAACAGCTTACAGACATGCAATCGAACAAAAATACCATTTCTTATCCTATGGCGATTCGATGATAATTTATTAAAAATAGACGAGGTAATTCTTCGTCTATTTTCCTTCCAGAGTAAACTTTTATAGAAAATTATTTCCCAAGGTAGTATTCAGAAACCACGTTCAATTTTTCGTCGAATTCGAATACCAATGGTGGGAAGTTAGGGATTTCCACGTCCATGATTTCGTCATCTGACAAGCGTTTGATGTGTTTTACAAGGGCACGGATTGAGTTACCGTGAGCTCCTACGAATAC
>ERZ773083.570-NODE-570-length-29612-cov-14.327773_pt1 | contig 29612 bp, 23 predicted proteins | sample MGYA00511465_ERZ773083 | MGnify/ENA primary metagenome ERZ773083 (study PRJEB29015, sample SAMEA2738001) | human oral metagenome | biome: human oral; feature: human-associated habitat; material: dental | place: China | collected 2060 ... | reverse complement strand
AAATGATAAACATAATCGCTACAATGATAGCAACAGTCACCTGACCACGAACATAATTAGCAAGCTGTGTATTGACGTCTGTCAAAATTTGACCAACAGGGTCACGAAACTTTGTTGGCATGAATTTTGTCAAATAAGATTTCAAATTTTTTCCATCTCGTAAAAGATAAAAAAGGATAAAGGGCATGATAATAATCGCTACAATCACCTGCGAAGCCGTACTAATCAATGTACTAACCCAATTCACTGCTTTCGATGAAAAATGACTTGCCCAAGTTGTCACTTGATTTGAAAAATTATTTGCAATCTCTTCCAATTGGGGCTTGACATCATCAGAAATTCGATTTTCTAAAAAATCCTGAATAATTTTATTCGATTTTTTCAAATTAGCTGGCAAATTTTTTGCAAAGCTAACTATCTGATGCTGCAAACTCGGAATAGCCACAGCTAATCCCCAAATTAAAAGTAATGCAATCAAAATAAAGACAATCGTAATCGCGACTAAGCGGTTGATTCTATGCTTTTCCATAAAATCAACAATTGGATTTAATAAATAATACAAAAGACCCGCTAGAATAACTGGCAGCATAATAACTCCGATAAATTCTAAGACAGGAAGGAAAATAAAACTAATTTTACTTAATACAAAAATATTCAATCCCAATAATAAAGTCACCAAAAAACCGGTGATTGCCTTGTTATCCAAAAACCATCGAAAAAACCATGATAGGCTAAAATCCTTCTTTTTATGTTCCATACAGACAACCCTTTCTTTATTTATCTAATTGTAGCATTTTTCACTAAAAAATTCTTTAAGAAAGAGTAATACTTTGTGAATAATTAAAAAAACTGCATATATATTTTAGAACCATTCGAAACAGCACAGCAAGTTAAAATAAGGCAGTGATTTTTAATCCAGTCCGTACTCAACTTGAAAAAGGGAACACCGATTCGGTGCTTTTTGTGTTCTCTTCTTTTAATCAGGGACAAAAATAACAGTCTTACCGACTGTTTTTACTTCTATCCTACAGATCCTTCCATACTCATGTTGATAAGCTGATTGAGTTCAACTGCGTACTCCATCGGGAGTTCTTTAGTAATAGGCTCCATAAAGCCATTGATAATCATGGCAGTGGCTTCTTCCTCACTAATGCCACGACTCATGAGGTAATAAAGTTGGTCTTCTGAAACCTTTGAAACCTTAGCTTCATGTTCAAGTGTAACATTTGAATTGTGAATTTCATTGAATGGAATAGTATCTGAACTAGATTCGCCATCCATAAGAATAGTATCGCACTCAATGTGAGACTTAGAACCCGCACTATTTTTTCCAAAACGGACTTGCCCCCGGTAATCCGTTTTACCTCCATCTTTTGCAACAGACTTGGAAATCAAGGTGCTAGAAGTCTTTGGTGCATTATGATAAACTTTACAACCTGCATCCAAGTGCTGACCATAATTAGCAAAAGACATGGAAAGAACCGAAGTCCTCGCATTGCGTCCGTTGAGAATGCTGCATGGATATTTCATATTGACCTTACTGCCTAGATTGCCATCAATCCATTCCAAAGTCCCACCTTCCTCAACCGTTCCTCGCTCTGTCACCAAATTATAAACATTGTCTGACCAATTTTGAATCGTTGTATAACGGAAAAAGGCATCTTTTTTGACAATAATTTCCACATTTGCAGCATGAAGACTATTGGTTGTATAAGTCGGCGCTGTACAGCCTTCTATGTATTGAATAGAGGCCCCCTCATCTACGATAATGAGGGAACGTTCAAACTGACCAGCATTCTCTCCATTGATGCGGAAATAAGTCTGAACTGGTACCTGACATTGAACGTTCTTAGGTACATAAATAAATGTCCCACCTGACCAAACAGCACTATTCAAAGCAGAAAACTTATGCTCTGCATTGGAAATTACTGTTCCAAAATACTTTTTCACTAAGTCAGGATATTCTTGCACCGCCGTGTCTGTGTCTGTAAAAATAATCCCTTGCTTGGCAAATTCTTCTTTCATATTGTGATAGACTACTTCAGATTCATACTGAGCAACAGTTCCTGATAAGAATTGACGCTCTGCTTCAGGAATGCCTAAACGATCAAAGGTTTTCTTGATTTCATCTGGTACTTCATCCCAACTTCTAGCTCGTCCTCCACTTAATTTTTGATAATAGATAATATCATCAAATCGTATGTCGGATAAATCTGGACCAAAATTAGGCATAGGCAATTTATGGAATAATTCTAAAGAACGCAAACGATAATCCAGCATCCATTGCGGTTCATTTTTAATTTCAGAAATTTCACGAACAACCTCTTCTGTCAGACCTTTACCAGTCGAGAACAACGGTTTCACATCATCATGAAATCCAAAAGCATAATCTCGTTCTTTCTTCATCTTATTCCTCCCATTGTTACAAATCATCTTTTCCCATTATACTATTCTATATTAAAAATGTCAGAACATATGCCTAAAATCTGATAAATTAAGCTAAAAAAGACTAGGAAATTCCCTAGCCTTCTTACATGATTACCTCACCTTAGCAGCTAACTCTTCAGCAAATTTCTCCAAATTTTCAACGTCTTCCTCTTCTGCTGATAAATCAACTTTGACATTTTCAGCACCTTTTTCAGCACCTGTCGCTGCAAAAGCACGATCAAAGTCATCTACTGCTTTACAAAACTCATCATAGAACGTGTCACCTGACCCGACAACACCGTAAACCTTTCCAGTCAAATCAAGACTTGCCAGATCTTCATAAAAGTCAATAATCTCATCAGGCAATTCACCGTCTCCATATGTATAAGAAGCAACAATTGCGATATCTGCTTCCAGAAATTCCTCTGCATCCACCATTGTGCATTCATCAATATCTACTTCTAAACCAAGTTCTTTCAATTTATCAGCTACAATATCTGCGATTTCTTCTGTATTTCCTGTCATACTAGCAAATACAATTTTTGCTAAAGCCATAATTTCCTCCAAAAAGTTCTATCAGCTTATTATAACACATTGAACAAATAGTTGCACTTCAAACCTCTCCAAGGCCTGTCACTTTTTCTTTTTAAAATAGTTATCTTATGATACAATGAATAAAAGGTAGATTGGAGGTTATAACATGGAAATTTTTAAGCAAATTTTACATAAAATCAAAGAATATGATATGATCATTATCCATCGTCACATGCGACCTGATCCTGATGCCTTGGGTAGCCAAGTCGGTTTAAAGAAATTACTTCAAGTAAATTTTCCTGAGAAACAGATTAAAGTAGCAGGAACGACTGAACCTAGTCTTGCTTGGCTGGCTACCATGGATGAGATTTCAGATGATGATTACAAAAATGCTTTAGTGATTGTTTGCGATACAGCAAATACTGCACGAATTGATGATGAACGCTACAGCAAAGGAGATTTTCTCATCAAAATCGATCATCATCCAAACGATGATATTTATGGAGACATTGCTTGGGTAGATACTAGCTCAAGTAGCGCTAGTGAGTTAATTGCTCTCTTTGCATTAGAAAATCATCTAAAATTAGATGATTATTCTGCTAAGTTACTTTATGCTGGAATCGTTGGTGATACTGGGCGTTTCCTATATCCTGCCACAACCGCCCGAACTATGGCTATCGCCAGCAAACTTCGCGAATATCCTTTTGACTTTGCTGCTTTAGCGCGGAAAATGGACTCTTTCAGCTATCAAATCGCTAAACTTCAAGGCTACGTTTACGATCATTTAGAAGTCGATGAAAATGGTGCAGCTCGTGTTATTTTAACTCAAGAACTTCTCAAATCCAATCAGTTAACAGATGCCGATACTTCTGCTATCGTTTCAGCTCCAGGGCGGATTGACAGTGTTGAACTTTGGGGAATTTTTGTTGAACAAGAAAATGGCAATTACCGAGTTCGTCTACGGAGTAAATTTATCCCTATCAATGAAGTGGCTAAAAAACATGATGGAGGCGGTCATCCACTTGCTAGTGGTGCCAATGCTTACTCTACAGAAGAAATCGAAAAAATTTACCAAGAATTAAAAGAATTGGCAAAAAGACATTAAAATTGAGAGAAAAGACTTGTCAAAATCGGTAGAATTTGGTAAACTATCAAAGTAATGAATCTATGGCTCGCAGAGAGACCATGGCAGAAAGGAAATTTTTTAAAATGAGAAAAGATATTCATCCTGAATACCGTCCTGTTGTCTTTATGGATACTTCAACTGGCTACAAATTCCTTAGTGGTTCTACTAAGCATTCTAGCGAAACTGTTGAATGGGAAGATGGAAATACCTATCCACTAATCCGTGTGGAAATTTCATCAGATTCACATCCATTCTATACTGGACGCCAAAAATTCACTCAAGCAGACGGACGTGTGGATCGTTTCAACAAAAAATACGGTCTCAAATAATCAACCGCATTGCTTGCTTAAAAGCGTTGATACAAAGCCTTTTCCAAGAAATTGGAATTGGCTTTTTTACTTTTAGTACTGTTTTGGGTACCATCTTGGAAAACTAATCTTTTGCACTATCCAAAAAATCTACAAATTTTGCAATGACTTTTTCAAATTTGTTGTTTCCACTTTTTCCTTACCACCTATTTTTATTGCTGCATCCTTTATAAAACATGATATAATAAGACTGTATGGCAGAAATTTTTTTAAAAGACGGGGAGCGGGTCAATCAGCTCTTTTCCACTGACGTCAAAATTATCCAAAACCGAGAGGTTTTCAGCTACTCAGTGGATAGCGTGCTCCTCTCACGTTTTCCAAAATTACCTAAGAGTGGATTGATTATTGACCTATGTGCCGGCAATGGTGCTGTCGGCCTTTTTGCAAGCACGCGCACACAAGCTCAAATCATTGCTGTAGAACTTCAAGAACGATTGGCAGATATGGCTCAGCGCTCCATTGAGCTAAATAACTTGACTAGTCAAATGCAGGTGATTCAAGATGATTTGAAATATCTTACCAAATACATTAGTGGTAACCAAGTAGACATGATTCTCTGTAATCCACCTTATTTTAAAGTAGATGAGCATTCCAACCTCAACGCAAGTCGACATTATCTGCTTGCACGGCATGAAATTGCGACAAATCTTGAAGAAATCTGCAAAATTTCTCAGCGAGTTTTGAAATCTAATGGGCGTTTGGCAATGGTGCACCGTCCTGAACGATTTCTTGACATTATGGACACTATGACAGCTCATAATTTAGCACCAAAGCGCATTCGGTTTGTTTATCCCAAGGCAAATCGAGAAGCCAATATGCTCCTTATTGAAGCTATCAAAGATGGCTCCCGTGATGGACTCAAAATCTTACCACCACTGTTCATTCACAACAAAGATGGCAGCTACACTCCCGAAATTCATGAGATCTACTATGGAAAATAAAGCCTATATGTACGTCCTAAAATGTGCTGATGGTTCTCTCTATACAGGTTACACGACCGATGTCCAAAAACGAGTGGCCGCACACAATGCTGGGAAAGGCGCCAAATATACACGTGCACGATTACCTGTTACTCTTTTACACCAAGAGGAATTCTCCAATAAACCCTCTGCCATGTCAGCTGAGGCACTCTTTAAAAGGAAAACACGCCAACAAAAATTAGCCTATATCAACGAGCATAAGAAAAAGGGGTGAGATTATGCTCAAGATAGAAAATTTTTGAGTTCATAGTCTCACTCCTACAAGCTTATTCGACAGTCTGATAGGCTGTTGAAGTGCCCAATAAAGGAAACGAGGTTTTCATCAAAAGTATTCTTCAGAACCTGAAAAGCGATAACCTTGAAATTTAAAGAAGCTCTCTCCAATTGCTCAAAGCATAGCTTTGAGCAATTGGAGAGAGCTTCTTTACTTTATTAAACTGCACACTTTTAAACTAAAGACTTTCGTCCTAGCCTCGCCTCTTTTTATACTATCTATTTGTAGATTGAATCATTTATATTTCCAGCTATTTAAACAATAGCAGTTATTCCAATATTATTTTTCAACAATTCCATTTGGAATAATGACTTCTCGAAGGAGCTGTTCTTCTTCCTTGATACGATTGTATAGAACAATAATATAGAACGGAAACAAAATGCAAAATGAAAGGAGAGCGTGGCAAAGAAGTGCTAAACCAATCAACTCCGGAATGATATTCAAGAAGTAATTTGGATGTTTGACATAACGGAAAAGCCAATGGTCAACAAATTGATGATTCTTAACCAACATCAGCTTTACAGTCCAAATTTCCCCTAAAAGTTTTGTCACAACATAGAGCATAAACATCGCAAATATTAAGAGCCCTAGCCCCATAACACCGAGCGTATCAAAATGAACTTGACGTATTGTGGCTTCTGCAAAGCAAGAAAGGTAAAATAAAATATGAAGGATGGTGATATATTTGGTATTTTGAACGCCATATTCGCGGCCACCATTTGCCAGAATCGCCTTTTCGTTTTTAATAGATCGTTTCAAAAATACCAATCGAAATATAAATACCACCAAAACAATGAGTCCTGATAAAGTCATATGACCTCCTTATAAAAATGTTCTATTCCATTATATAAAGATGAATTTTTTCAAGTCAATAGATTCCAAAAATATCACATAGACCGTAGGAAATTGTTACAAAAAATATATAAAGTAATATACGATAATAAGAAATGGCAGTTTGACTGATAAGTATCAATACTGCCATTCAACTTCATTAACGAATTTCTCGCGTTTGCGATAGTTCTTTATACCAGTAAGCACTCTTTTTAGGGTAGCGCTCCTGTGTTTCAAAGTCAACATAGAAGAGACCATAACGTTTCTCATAGCCATTTGACCAAGAAAATACATCCATCAGCGACCATAAGAAGTAGCCTTTGACATTGGCGCCGTCCGCAATAGCATCAGCTAAAACTTCCAAATGTTTCTTAACATAGTCAATTCGAGCATCATCATAAACCGTATTATCTACAAACTCATCTTTATAGCCTAAACCATTTTCTGTGATGTAAATTTTCTTATAATTTGGATAATCTCGCTTAATTCGCATAATTTGGTCATATAAACCTTGTGGATAAATCATCCAATCCCAATCTGTACGAGGAACATCTACGTCAAATTCACGACGACCAACACCTTTTAACTGATATTTTGAGCCACCTTTATCTCCTTTAGAATTATGACTAATTTCAGTTTCTCCATCAAATTCACGCATCCAATCGCTCATATAATAGTTAATTCCCAGAAAATCATTCAAATCCTTAGCTGCTTCAAGAGCAGTAAAATCTTCATCACGCAAATCCAGTTCTCCACCATTGACAGCAAGAATATGATTGACACCTTCAATTGTTTTTGCTGAATAGTGACCAAGATAAGTGGCATCCAAAATAAATTTGTTATGAATGATGTCTTCCAATTCTGCTGCTCGTACATCGCCAGGATTTTCAGGATTATAAGGATATTTTGTTGGCAAGGCATGTACAATACCAATTTCTCCCTTATACTGTTTATCTTTATATATCTTGATTGCCTGAGCATGCGCCACCATCATATTGTGATGAGATTGGAAAACTTTAGCAAAATCATAGGTGATGCCTGGAGGAAATTTCCCTACCATGTATTGTCCTTCTCCAATCGGACCAATTTCATTGAAAGTTGTCCAGAAATTAACTTCAGAAAATTCTTCAAAGCAAAATGCTGCATAATCTACAAAATATTTGATATTGTCACGGTTGAGGAAATCACCATTTGCATGAAGCGCCTCTGGTGTATCAAAATGGTGCAAGGTAACAAATGGTTCAACATGTCGTTTATGGCACTCCGCAAACAACCGATGATAAAATTCAACACCTTTTGGATTGACTTCACCATACCCCGCTGGAAAAATACGAGACCAAGCAATTGAAATACGAATCCCATTTACACCGAACTCTTCCGCCAACTTTAAATCAACAGGATATTTATGATAAAAGTCACTGGCAGGTTCTGCTGTATACCAGTAGTTGTCTTCTAGATACTTATCCCACGCAACTGGGCCTTTCCCATCGGTGTGTGTTGCACCTTCTGCCTGATAAGCAGCCGTAGCACCACCAAATATAAAATCTCTAGGCAATATTTTTGTCATGCTATTCTCCTTTTTGCTCAAACTGCTCTTGGACAAAGGCTAATGCACCTTTTCCATCACGGGTCAATTTAATGTACTGACCACCCTCTGTCTTAGCAAGTTTAATTCCTAATTTATCAGTTTCAATTTTAATATCCTCGTAATTAGAAGCAACTTGAGGAGCAAGAATGACTAATTGATATTCTGGTAAAATATCGCGGTGAGAACCATAACTTCCTGCCGCCGCTGTCACAGGGACATTGTATTCTTTCGCTGCTTTTGTCAAAGCATTTGCTAAAAGACCGCTCGTTCCACCACCAGCACATAAAACGAGAACATTGGTTTGTTTTGAAATATTAGATTTTGCTTGCTTGTCAAAACTCTTTTCCAAAATCGCATCTGCTTTTCTCGTATCAAATTTTTCAGAAACCTTTTCTTTTAAATCATCAGAAACTTTGTCATTGAGTTCTTCTTCTAAAATTTGATTGTCATAAACTTTAACAAATGGATAATAGATAGCAATATCGACAAGAATGAGAGTAATCGCTAAAACAAATGACAACGGTGCGAGTGCTGTTCCCATGACAATTCCAATTGGTGCTGGTGTTGTCCAAGGTAGGATAATACTGAAGCTGTTCATCCGCAAAACATCTACAAAGAACTTCATAATCCAAACATTGATAATTGGTGCAGAAACAAATGGAATAAAGAAAATTGGGTTCAAAACGATTGGAGCCCCAAATAAGATTGGCTCATTTACACCAAAGAACGTTGGCACAACAGACGCACGTCCAATCACCTTGTTGCGTTTGGATTTACATAACCACATGAACATAAACGGAACAACCAGTGTGGCACCTGTACCACCCATAGTAACTATAAAAGTCTGTGTTACTGGATTCAAAATTTTATCTGCATGCATACCCGCTTGTACAAGCTTAACATTTGCTTCAATATTTGCATAACTGATTGCTACTATCAAAGGTTCAACTACTGAAGGCCCGTGAATTCCAACAAACCAAAAGAAAGCATAGGCACCAAACACAATCGCCAAGCCAATATAGCCATCTGTAGCAGAAAACAGTGGTGCTAAGATTTTACCAACAGATTCTGCAACATTAGTTCCCAATGTTTGCCGAACAATTAAATCAAGTCCATAAAGAGACAGAATAGATAAAGCAAATGGAATCACATCTTTAAATACCTGTGCAATATTTGGTGGTACTTCTTCCGGAAGACGAATAGTGACATTATTTTTTATACATACCTTGTAGATATTAACTGTGATAAAAGCAGCCAGAAAAGCAGTCAGCAAACCTCTAGTCCCAAGAAGACCATTTGCAATACCATTCTTAATTGGATCCGCCGCCAACAGCAACAGACCGCAGACTGCAGCTAACATCGTTGAAAGAAAGTTAATTTGATTGGTCTTTTCCAATTTACGATTGACTGAATCCGTTAAAGATTTAGCAGTTGTTCCTGCAACTAAAACTGCCAAAAATCCCATCGTATAATTATAAGGTTTCATAATGAGTGCTAGATGTGCAGGCGCCCATTTAAAACCAAATATATTTGGTACAGCAGCAATCAGCAAGAAAATACTGGAAAACAAAACCGCTGGCATGCTGGCTATAAAACCATCACGTATCGCTTGCAAATAGATATTTCGAGAAATCTTTTCAAATAAAGGTTTTGCTTTTTCAATCTGTGCAATTAAAGTATTCATCTTGTTGCCTCCTTTTTGTATAGTTCAATGAAATGCTTCATTAAGTCTTTCAATAATAATGTTGTCATTAAATGATCTTGTCCGTGCATCATGGTAACACTATAAGCCAAATCTTCTCCAGCCGCTTCTTTTGTCAGTAAATCAGTCTGTGCACGATGCGCGTCTGCAATGCAGATATCTGCTTCTTTTACTAACTTTTCTGCCTGTTCAAATTCACCCTTCTGAGCAGCATTTAAAGCTTCTAATAATTTTGAACGAGCATCGCCTGCATAAGCTACGATTTCAAAGCCAAGTAATGTTATTTCTTCCCTATTCATTCGTATATTTCCTTTCCTATGTTTAATAGATTTATGTTATAGCAATCTTTGAATATGTAAAACTAAATATACACGCTCACTTTGATACAAATCAACTCCTGTCTCACGAGAGATAATCTCATAAATCCCTGTCGCAATTTTATATGCCTTAGGATAGGTAAGTCTGATTTGAGTTTCCATTTCCCTCAAAGATCGATTATCATCCCGACTTCTATTCAAAGAATCCAAGAAATAGTTCAGATGAATCATGAAACGATCATAAAAGTTACTATTCTCTTTTGTTCTTCTAATTTCATTTCGCCTCAATTCTGCTTCAACCAAAATTAATAATTCTTTGCGCTGATCTAGATGCTGTTGTCCAACTGTGCTTGTCGTTCCTTCTGCATTGATAAAATGAAAGGCAATCCGACTAATTTCATCATCCGGAAAACTATCCAAGATTCGTTCTCGATATATATCAACAGCTTCTTTAGAAATCTGATAGGGAATCGGATACTTATCAGACGCATCTGGTAAATCACTTTCTTTATAGTTTCCCTGTATAACAGCTTGATAGGCACAATAAATATGATCTGCTAATGTGATATAGATATACTCTTGTACTGGATAATTGTACTTTTTAGACAGACTTTCAATGATATCATAAGTAATTGTGATAAAGTCCAAAGGAACATCTTTTAGAAGTGCAACAAAATTCTCTTTTGATTCCTCAGTTCTCAAATGAAAGATTTTCTCAATCTTACTTTCAAGAACAACATCCCCTTTCTTTTTATTAAATGCTATGCCGCTACCAATCAGCATCACTTCTTCATGATGTTCATTTTTAGCTAAAGCAACATTATTATTCATAGGATGTACGATTCGGTACATATTATCCTCCTTACTGTATACTGAGTTTTCATAAAATAAAAAGTAACCACAAACAAATGGAAAATTAGAATAAATTTTTCACATTTATCTGTGGTTACGCCTAATGAAGCTTAGTAACGCTCACCCTATTTAATTGTATATTTATTATAACATAAATAAGTTATTTTGTAAACCCTTACGTGTTGTTTTTAAAACATTTTTTATGAAGTAAACGGCTACTAAACTTTTTATGCTATTCAAACTCTTTAAAATATCGTTATTTTTTCTTTCGATTTTTCTTGACAAAAAATCTCAAAACAGCAACCGAAGCTAAGATTGCAAAACCAACGAATGTAAGATTTGAATTTATCGTATTTGCTTTAGGTAATGAATTTCCTCTTGTTTCCTCTGCATCGTTAGAATGCTGATTAGTTTCTGCCGAAGAAGAATTCGTAGATGGAGGTGTGGATCCATCTTGCACATTTGGATTCTTCGGATGAGAACTATCACCAGGAGCCGGTTTTTCAGGTGTTGACCCGTCAGGACTCTTACCCTCTTTATCTTTATCTTTTGGATCTGGGGTCGCTTTGTCCTTTTTAAATTTTAAGATATAGGTATTTCCCTCGTTCTCTTGTGATTCTAAAATCCAACCAGCTGCTTTGCGTTGTGCAATTTCATCATCTATTTTTTTCTTAAAATCTGTCAATTTTAATTGTTTAAAGACTTGAGATTTCGCAAGTACTCCATTTTCCATTATTTTTAACGTATAATCTTTTCGCTCAATGGCAACTAAACCTTCACGTGCTGCCTTTAGTGCGTTTGCATAAGCATCAACTTTTGCTTGATCTGCACGACTTAAATCTCGATTGATAGAATCCATCACTTGCTTTAATTTCGCAACACTTTCAGAAGTATAATCTTCTAAGTTTTTAGGAACTTTACTTAACTCAGAATCTACCTGTTTATAGTTTGCTCGGAAGTAAGAAGAATTGCGTTCTACAAAGCGATCTATCCAACGAATGAAATTCTCTTTATTAAACGCTCGACGTGGCTCATCTGCCCAAGCAGCAATCATACTACCTAAAATTGGAATTTTTGCACCTTCAGATTTCGGTACAGAATCTAGCGGTGTTTTATCCATTCCATTTAAGCCTTGTTCAAGATTATACCAGCCACTATGTTTCGTTTCACGTCCTAAAACATAGTACCACGCATCATTCGTATTTAGAATTTTATGTCCTTTTTCTGATAGATACTTGGAGGAAGCTACAGTATATCCGTTCCAACCAGCTGTCCAATAAGAAATAATAATGTCGGAATCAAAAGTACCTGAACTCCTATCATTATTATAGTAGAACCCATCATTAAATGCCATTGGTTTCAAATGCAGATCTTTAACAATTTTTGCTAATTCATTTACATAATTGATAAATTTAGGATAATTTCCCGTTCGTTGCAAAAGACCAAATCCGCTTTCCTTGCTGACATCATTTGCATATTCATCAAGACCAATATTAAAGATTTCGACCTTATTTGAGAAATATTCAGCATATTTTTTAATAAGTGCTTTTGTAAAATGAACTGCATCCGAATTATTCAAATCAATCGTTCGTTTTGATTTTTTACCATTGTAACTAAATCGAGCATCTTTAATACCGAGTTGCTCCATTGCATCTAGAATAGCATCCATATGCCCCGGACTGTTAATCGCTGGAATCAGAGCAATATTCTTTGTTTTCGCATATTGAAGAATGTCATCCATCTCAGCTTGTGTCAAATGATTGCCATGTGGATCTTTATAATAAGCGTCCGTTCCATGTACAATTGCTGCTTTTACTTCATCACTGCTATACGTTTTTCCATTCACTTTCAGAGTCATGTCATTTAACAAGAATCTCAAAGCATCATTTCCTAACAGAAGATGCAGATGTGTATAACCTCTCTTGCTTGCTTCATCAATAATTTCTTTGATTTGAGTAGCAGAGAAGTATTTGCGCCCTGCATCTAATGAAATAGCTTTCATTAATGCCAATTTTTGTTTTTGTTCTGGATTTTCAGGCTCTTTTTGATTTGGATTGGCAGAAATGATAAAGGTTTTCTTGACAGTACCTGTATACTTGCCCATACCCGTTACTGTAACTGTGGCCACAGTATCTTTATCTGCTTTACCGATATTATTTTCATAAGTCAACTTATAATCTTGGCCCTCAGTTAATACTTCATTTCCCACTTTCACAACCGGTTTTGGCGTAAGGGCTTGTCCTGTATAAGCTATTTTATCTTCTTTTAAGGTCACATTTTTATCTGTCAATGGTATTTCATCAGAAGCTTTTTGAGTCGTCTCTCGAACTCGCAGTTCACTAGCCGATATGAACTTCTTAGAATTATCACTCAGAGTTTTTACACCGACCAATTTGAGATAGCGGGCTTTTACAGGAGCAAATGAGGCTTCCTGCCATTTTTCAATATCTGCAAAGCGACCTTTTGCGACTTTAAACCAATCTTTATTATTTTTGCTAGCATAAATTTCATAATCAATAATCTTACCATTTTGGATTTTATCCATCCGCTCAAGATAAGCTAAACCATTGATTGTTCTTATTTTTCCAGTATCAAAAGTTGCCCAAAGATTTCTTGCAGAAGTGCCTGCCCAATCAGAATGCCACATGCTATCCACATTAAAGTCATTCGCATTTTCAACCGCATTCTCTGCACCCGGCTGAACAGATCCTGCTGACAATGTAATATCTTTTCTCGGAACATATTTATCTTTAGCACTTGCTTTCGGATTTTCTGGAAGCAAACGTAGTGTATAGGTTTCATGCTGCGATTTGTCTTCTGACTCTGTAAAGATTTTTGTTTCATCTTCCTTCGTCTGCACAACTGTAACAGCTACGTTTTTAGAAGGATTAGAAGCCGTAATTTTTCCTGAAGCTTGCGTGACAATGTCCTTTGTTAATTGTTTCCCTTTAATAACTTTATCGCCAACTCGAATTTCACTTAATTTAGCTTCATTATACAAATCAAAAGTTTCAATCGCTGTCATCAATTCAATTTCTGAAATACCAAGAGACGATTTTCTATTTCCCAAATCAATATTCGTACTCTTCACATTGATTTTAAACTCAACTGCTGGTACAGCTTTTTCTAGTTCATAAGTGACTAATACGTTGTTACCATCCAGCTCTTTTCTGCCAACAACTTTGGCTTTAATATTCTCTGATTTTCCACCTTTTAAACGACTCCAAGTAAAGTTAGCTGCTTCAAGTTCTTTTCCTTTTTCTGGAATGCGCAACGACCAATTATCTTTGTTATAAACAATATTCACCAATTTAATATTTTGGGCGGTAGCATAATTAAAGGTCAACGTTGCGTTTGGATTGCCTTTTTGTGCCTCGTCGTAATTTGACCATCGCGTAGAGTTTGGTCCAGAAGTTGTGTTCGGTACCATCTTGCGTTTGCCATCATTAACTGCCGACAAAGTATCCGATGTTGTAGTAGCAGATAAGTCTGTCGTCAACGGCGCAACATTCGTTCCGAGCTGAACACCTTTCTCTGCAACCCGAACAGTTATTGTTACCGGGAATTTATCTCCTAGTACATCTGCAACTCCTTTTATCGTTACGGTACCAACTTTATCAAAAATACTACTGGTCGGTATCTTCCATGTAACAGGAAATTGTGCAGACAATAGATTACCACTTTTCACATAAGCTTGCACATATTTTGGAAGATCTGGTACTCTGCCTTTTTCTACAGCTGTACTGATATTTTTCATAGCAGCTACATCTCCAACAATAGAAATCAAAATTTCTACTGTTATACCCGTATTTCCAATCTTTCCAAGCAATGTGAAATCTTTTCCTGAAGCCAAGCCTTTTGCTAATTGCTCTTTGTCAAAAGTTAATGATTCTTTTGATTCGACATTTTCACTATTTTTAACAGTGATTGTTTTTGGTAACTGAGGCGTTGCTCCTTTTTTCAAATAAATTGTTTTAGCTAGTTTATATTGATCAATATCTACAACTTCTTTTTTACCTGCTTGCACTTTAAATGTAACAGTGCTTGTTGTCAAACCTTTAGACTTAGCTGTAACGGTTACTGTCCCCGACTTACCAGTCATCTTCACAATGGCTAGAACTTTCCCTGAAAAAGCTTTGCGATTCGTATCTTGATAAGATTGATGATCAACGGCATTTCCATTATCAACACCTACCAACTTAGCTGGCCCTGAAACCGAAAATTCAACCTTATTGTTAGCATCTGTTACCAAATTGCCTTTCGCATCTTGCACATCAACTCCTACATAGGCAAGTGAGTGATCGGTTACTTTAGAATCGACTTTACTTTCTAATTTGGCTGCTAATTTAGTCGCTTTCCCAGCCATCTTCACTTCTTTTCGGCCTTCTGTCTTGTTAATGACTTTACCATTTTCGTCATAGGCTATAGCTCTAAGATAACCTTTTTTGTATGGTACCTTCCAAGTCAAATATAAATTTTTATGCTCTGCTGCTTGCTTATCATTTCCTTTATAGATTTGATAACTATGTCCTGCTTTGGTAGTAACTTTTGTAAATGCCTTTGTACCTAGATCAGTTTCGACACCTTTATCGCTAACATGAACTAATTTTACTTTGGCTGCATTGGAATAAACCGCAACTTCTACTTTGCCACCCTCTTTTTTAATGAGAGACTCATTCCAAGTCCCTGGCAAAACATGAAGCGTTTTAACTTTTTGATTCCATTGGCTTTGGTAGAAATAATAGCTATCTTTAGGGAAACCAGCTGTATCAACAATTCCGAAATAAGAACTCTTTGGAGCAGGCCATGTCCCTACAGAACCAGATCCAATTCCATTCCATGGAGTAGGCTCACCAAGATAATCAAATCCCGTCCATACAAATTCACCTGCTACAAAATCGCGCTTAATCACATCATACCAAGCTTCGCTCGCAAGATGTCCCCAGCCAACTTTACTTTGATCGTAAGAACTTAATTGCTTATCTGATCGTTGTTCTTGATTCTTAACATTATAAACACCACGACTGTTAATAGAAGAAGCTGTTTCAGATCCATAGATGAACCAATTTGGGTTCAATTCATGTCCCTTATCATATTGTCTTCCATTTGCATAGTTATAACCAACAACACCTTGAAGTTTATTGTTAGTCAAGGCGTTTGCCATTCCAACAGAAGTAGTATCACGATTCTTTAAATAGTTGTCACCTAAAGTAGCCGGACGAGCTCCATCTACTTGGTCAATCCAGTTAATTAATTGTGCTATCAGTTGAGGATAAGTGCCTGCAGAAGCTTTTGAAGTTCCTTCTGTTACCTCATTTCCTGTTGACCACATAATAATGGATGGATCATTAATCCCGCTCCGAACCATTTGTTTAATATGGTACTCTGCCCATGTCTGATCAGGTGACTCTACATTTGATAACCCTTCTACTGAGTTTCCGATTTTTTTATCAAAAAAGCGTGTATAATCATAAGTGTTACCATTTTTATAGTCTCGCCAGCCATCAAAAGCCTCATCAATCAGTAACATTCCCATGCGATTCGCAATGTCTTTCAGGGCACGAGAAGCTGGGTTATGAGTAACACGAATAGCATTCACACCCATACGTTTTAGAATGCTAACTTGTCTTTCAATAGCATTGTAATAAGCAGCTGAACCTAAGGCACCTTGGTCATGGTGCATACTGACACCTTTCAGTTTCATCGTTTGTCCATTGAGTGAAAAGCCCGTCTCACTATTAAAAGATGTATATCTAAAACCAGTTTCTTGATCGACAGTCTGAATCTTTTGGCCATTTTGGTACAGTTCTGTTCTCAACACATATAAAGTAGGATTGTCAGGCGACCATAACTTCGGTTTGACGATTGAAAACTGTTGATTGACAGGTACTTGCTCACCTGATTTGACATCAACTGGTTGTGATAATTCTGATTCAGCAGCTTTTTGACCCAAACTACCGTCTTCTTTCCGCTCGTACAATATTGATTTTACACGAATCTGCGAAGCATTCCCTGATTGATTGTAAACCTTAGCAGTAACATGCACTTGACTTCCAGTTCCTGACTGAGCTGTCTGTGATAAATCTGGCGTTTTCATCACAATTCCATTGTCCGCCAAATGGACTGCAGGCGTAAATACTAATTGAAGCGAACGATAAATACCACTACCAGAATACCAGCGCGAACTTGGTATTTTATTCGTCACTTTAATAGCTATGGTATTCTCTTCCCCAACTTTTAAATATTTTGTTACATCAAAGGTAAATGATGTATACCCATTTGGATGAACTCCTAATGAATGACCATTTACGAAAACTTCCGTTTCCATATAAGATCCATCAAACTTAAGGTAGACACGTCCTTTTGCAATTGTTTCATTCACAGAAAACGTTTTGCGATACCAGCCAATTCCGCCTAATTTATAACCACTCTCTGCTTCACCACTTTGGGTGTAGTCTTGTTTTAAACTAAAATCATACGGTAAATTTAAAGTCTTCCAACTAGAATCATCATAATTCCTTTCTGATGCTCCTGGAAGTTCCCCCATTGCAAATTTCCACGCAGAATCAAAATTAACCGTTTTATCAGTTTTAAGGTAACGATTTACTTTGTACCATTGTTCTGGAGAGGTAGTGAAATTTTTTGACTGTTTTTTTTCAGATTGATTTGTCAACAACTTTTTAGTTGGTTCTGTCTTATCCTCTCCGTTTTTTAACCCAGTTGAATTCACAGTATTTTTTTCCTTCTGTTTATAAAGTGCTGCTTGTGTATAGGTTGCAGCATCAACTTTATTTGATAACAAATTATCACCATCTACTGAAAATACACTATATAAAAACATACTAGAAACGATGAAACCAAAACTCAGTATGAGCTTTCGGATTGAGCTACACCGACACTTTTTTAAACATTGTCCTCTCTTCATATATTTTCCTTTCATTGAATTGTTAACCAGTTGTAACACCAAAATGCTCTTTTGCTTACTCTACTCTAAATGAATCCTCCTATATTTAAGATTTCTATAAAGATGGAATGCTATCATTTAGAAAATTTCATAAAACAAGCAAATTATCAATGTTATAAAGATCTCAATTGAATCTCTTGTATAATATGTTTTACATCCTCCTTATCTACTTTTGGAATCCATTGCAGACAGTTCGCTGTTGCGTAAGCACAGGCACGAATGACTGCTTCTCTATCAATGAATCCTTTGCTTTCTAAAGAATGGCAAAGGCTGCCGAGAAAGAAATCACCCGAAGCAATAGGATTTTTGACTTGAATTTTTGGAAAAGTCAGTTGAAACAGATCATCTTGCAAACGAGCAACAACCCCTTTACTACCCATTGTGACGATAAAATAGGGAATTTCTGCATACTCTTTCAAGATGTTTGCCACTTGCTCTACTGTATCAGTTGGTTTTCCAGTCAGATCTGTCAATTCCTCGTCGTTAATTTTTACAACTTTAGGACGAGCTAAGAAAGCTGCTTGTAAAGCTGTGCCGCTAGTATCAACTACTAAATTTACATTTTGAGGTAAAAGATGACTAATTTGTGCGATATAATCATCTGGCATACCTTTCATTAAAGAACCTGAAAAGACAACATTGTCACCAGGTTTGATAGATTTTAAAAGATTCGCTGTAAATGTATCCAGCAGTTTTTCATCTAAATCAAAACCTTTTTCATAAACTAGATAAGTCTTTCCAGTTTCAGTATCAATCGTAATCGTGCAAGTACGGGTATTTTTCACTACTCTGGTCACGACAAGCGGAATGGAGTTTTCTTTATTTAACTGCTCAATGTATTCCCCCATTTTGCCACCCAGCATTGTATGAATACAAAAATTTCCTTGCTCTTTGTCTTTCTCACAGTTCAAAACATAAGCAACATTGAAACTCTTTCCACCAGCATTTTCATGTACTGCATCCGGACGATTGACTAGATCTTCTTTCAAATCATGTAATAAAATAGTCCGATCCAAAGCAGGATTGGGGCAAACTAAATGAATCATTCTTTTCCTTTCTTTTTTCAAGCAAAAGCCAGACTATTTCAAAAGGAATAGCCTAGCTTATTTTATTCTATTATTCTATTTTGCATTTGCAGCATATTCTTCATTTCGTTTAATCATTTGTTTTCTATACCAAGCAAAGATACCGATATAAAATGCTAGAAAGGCAATAACACCAAAGATAGCCTTTATATCACCGGTAGTCGCATTCCCGATTGTCCAACCAAATAATTTTTCAATTGGTCCTTCAAGAGTAGAGTGAGTAATTAATTGTGTACTTGCTACACCTTTAGGAAATGCATCTACGCCTTTCGCTAAATCAGTAACAAATGGTGCAATCAGTGTTCCTGAAAGAAGGAATAATGGGAGCAACAACGTTCCAAATACAATCATGCGGATCAGCTTACCACGTGTTACAACAAGAAGCGCTGGCGTAACACCCATAGCAATGATTCCTGCAAGTGGCAAGATACCATTTCCCACTTTAGAAAGAAGAACTGCTTCAATCAACATAATTGGTGCTAAAACGTTAGCACATGCCCAAATTTCTGCTCGACCTGCGATAAATGGCCAATCCAATCCAATATTAAATTTACGTCCTTGAAGACGTTTTGTCGCAACATTTGTAATCCCTTGCGACAGAGGTTCTACCGCTGCGATGAACCAAGAACCAATAAGAGAGAATAATTCCAAGCAGACACCAGCAGTTAAGCCAAGAGACAACCAACCTTTGATAACGAGTGACCATTTTGCTGCTTCGGCAACACTAGATACTGGATGTGGTGTTCCCATAATCCCAATAACAATTCCAAGAATAAATCCAATAAAGAATTTAGAACCCCAGAAACCAATTTTCTTATTCAGCTTGGCAGCGTCAAAGTCATACTTATCCAGCCAAGGGAAAAATTTATCAAAAATCTTATCCAAAACCATAATGACTGGATTCATCATGTAGTTCATGTGAGTAGATGTCATTGGAGACGAACTTGGTGCATTGAGCAAGTCATCAAATGTTGGCTTCATTAAGTCCGAGTTAATAATTTTCATTACTCCAACAAGTACAACGGCAAGCGTTGCGACAAAGAGAGAAACACCTTGACTAACACCATTATTGTCCGCATACCATTTGATCAATAGACCTGTGATTGATAGATGCCAAATATCAAAAATATCAACATCTAAGGTATCTGTCTTTTTTGTAATCAACATCACAACATTGACGATGAGCATAACGAGCAGGAAATAAAGCGTCCAAGCAGAACCCCATGTAATCGTAGCTAATGGTGCCCAACCAACGTCTGTAATATTAAGTTGAATACCAGTGTTTTCAACAAATTTTGCAAGCGAAGCTGAGAATGCGCCATTCAGCATACCGATAATAGCGCCGATACCAGTAAGAGCTATGGCAAGTTTAATACCGCCTTCCAAAGCTTTGGAGAACTTCACTCCAAAACATAAAGCAAGTACTGTTAAAACTATCAACATGATGATTGGTGCGCCCATATCTAAAATGGGTTTAAAGAAGCGATTCGCTAAGTCAATAATGACATTCATAAAAAATCCTCCCGATTTTATTTTTTTGAATGATAGTGAACGAAAAGAGAAATGACAAAATACTAAAGTCAATAAATATCCATCTTACCTACCATTTCAACTTCTCATTATGAATTTTCTAATGGATTATTTAACTAAGTCCCTGTTCCTTAATAGCTGCTTCAATATTGTCATATACTGGCGCACTCATTGCTGGAATACGGAATAAAATTGGTCCAGCTTCAACAACCGGAATCCCCGGTTCAAATCCTAAATCGGTTGCTGCTATTGGTGTGAAAATATCGTACCCCTTTATCAAGTCTTCATTAACATCTTTTACCATGACAGCATCGCACTGAACATCATAACCACGATTTGAAAGTTCCTCTTCCAGTGCATTTTTGATTTGATGGCTTGAGTTTACTCCTGCTCCGCAGGCTGCTAAAATTTTAATCATTGTAAAATCCTCCATTTTTATTTTTAATGATTTATTGTTTCCGAAATATAATGAAATAGTTTATCTGCATCGTCCAGCTTAGATAAGGCCTCTAGGTTTCCGGCAGCAGTAAAAAAGTCCATCAATTGAGCCAAAATATTCGTTTGGCTAGCATTAGAATTATTGATAATGAAGAACAACAGCGATACTTGCACTTCATTTGATGGAACAATCATATTATGAAATGTCACCGGTTGATCCAATCGGACCACTACCACTTTTTCTGCTAAATTATGGACAATATCTGTATGCGGAATCGCCACATTCGGCAAATCCTTTCCTAAAAAATTCATATCCAATCCAGTAGGAAATGCCCTTTCACGTTCAATCAAGGCATTTTTATAAGAAAACGTTACAATGTGTCTCTCCTCAAGGAGATTAGCAACTTGATTAAAAAGGTCTTCTTGATTATCAGCATGTAGACAAAAAACTAAATCTTTCTCAAAGAAATGATTAAGTCCCATCATATTCTCTCCTTCTGTTTATTTGTGTTGTTTTGTTTGTAAAACCATTATATAATTATTTGAAAGCGTTGTCAATGATTTATTATGCTTTATTTTGTTGTTTTTTGTTTGACAATGCTATTTTTAGATGTTATATTGTTGTTGTAAAAGAAAAAGGAGGTATAACAATGAAAGTTATATTAGCAGCGGACCGAGACGGCTTTGACTTAAAAAATAAAGTGAAAACTCATTTGCTTCAGATCGGTTATGATATTACAGATCTTAATGAAACAGAAGGAGCACTGGACTTTGTCGATTCTACAGTCTCTCTTGTGAAAGAATTACGAAAAGATGATACAGCTCGCGGTATTCTTTTTGATCGTTTTGCGATTGGCTCTTACATGGTCGCAAATAAACATAGAGGCATTATCTGCGCTGCTGTCTCAGACGAACATTCTGCCATGATGACTATTCGTCACAATTCAACACGAATTATCACTCTGGGTGCAGCTATCCTTGGAGAAGAGTTGGCAAATGCTTGCGCAGAGGCTTATTTAAAATCTGATTATGATGCTGGGCGGCACCAAGTACGCATAGATATGCTTAATAAATTGTGTTAAAAAGTTGGAGGAAAAGATTATGAAAATTGCTCTCGGTTGTGATCATATCGTAACGGATACAAAAATGAAAATTTCTGAACACTTAAAAGACCTTGGACATGAAGTCATTGATGTTGGGACCTATGATTTTCATCGTACTCATTACCCAATCTTTGGTCGTTTAATTGCAGAAAATGTTGTTTCAGGAAAAGCTGATCTTGGAATCGCCCTTTGTGGCACTGGTGTGGGAATTTCTACCTCTGCCGATAAAGTTCCGGGTACACGTGTTGCTCTTGTTGGCGACGTTCTAACTGCGCGTTATGCAAAAAAAGAACTGAATGCAAATATCATCGCCTTTGGAGGACGCATTCTTGGTCAAAACCTCATCCACAATATCGTTGATGTTTTTCTTGAAACAGAATACCAACCAACAGAATCCAATAGACAACTGATTGAAAAAATCAATAATATTATTGAAGTCAGCCCTGAAGTCGCCAAAAATGATCATATTTTTGACGAAGAAAATGCGAAGTGGGCTCGCGGCGAATATCATGATTAAATAAAAGTTAATACTCATAAAAACAGGCTCAATCTAACATAGATGAGACCTGTTTTTTATAGAAACTGTCAATCTTTCTTCAAAAAAATCACCTGCTTCTTCACGAACAGGTGATTAAAATATTAACTATAACACACGCGTATACGATTGATATTTTTCCTTGATTTTAGGTGATAGATGATCGTCTGTAATGACTGCATCCAAATCATCTAATTGGTAGAAACAATAGAAAGAATAACTATCAAATTTACTATTATCTGCCACAATATACTTTTCAATCGCATTATTCAAGATAATTGCATTGCCATTTCCTTCTTCTTCATTAGCAGTCGTAACATTATGTCCATCAATCCCATTGACACCAATAAACGCTTTAACAACTTTGATTTCCTTCAATAATTTATTAGCAAACTGCCCGACAAACGTTTGTGTCTTCACCCGATAGCGACCACCTATCAGAATAATGTCACAATTAGGATTATCTTTCAATTTTTCAAAAATAGGGAGCGAATTTGTCACAATGCTCACGCTTTTATCAGCCAAATAATCTCCGATAAAATCTGTCGTTGTTCCTGAACCGATAAAAACTGTGTCACCAGAAGAAATTAAACTGGCACATTTTCGAGCTATAGCTTGTTTTTCTTCAATATTCAACATCGTTTTTTCAGTATGAGAAGCTTCGTTCAAGCCATTTTTGACTTTTTTATGAGCTCCTCCATGAACCCGAGTCAACAAGCCCTGCTTTTCTAAATCGATCAAATCTCGACGTATCGTCATATCGGTCACATCTAACAGTTCTTTTAACTTCTTAACAGAAACAACTCCTTGCTGATCCAGTTCTTGAAGAATAACTCTATGTCGTCCTTCTTTCATTTTGTCTCCTTTCTAATCATATAATTAGATTCCTCAAATATATTATACAACAAATTATTCATTTTGAAAAATTAAAAACAAGATTTTTTTCATTTTTGTCAGTTATTGTTTGACTTTGTTTTGTTTGTACTTTATAATGAAATCATATAAAATAAAAGGAGTCTGGGAATGACAACAAAACAAGAAAAATTAAACCGTTTATGTGATAAAAATGGAATTATTGGTGCTTTAGCCATTGACCAACGTGGAGCTTTACGCCGTATGCTTGGTGAAGATACTCCGGTTAAGCAATTGGAAGAGTTTAAAGTATTAGTATCGAAATATTTAACAAGGTATGCTTCTTCTATTTTACTTGATCCAGAATTAGGATGGGAAGCTGCAACAGCTCGATCCGAAAACGCTGGATTACTTGTCGCTTACGAAAAAACAGGTTATGATAAAACTGTAGCCGGTCGTTTCCCTGACCTTGTCGAAAATGTATCAGTTCAACGCCTCAAAGCCCAAGGTGCCGATGCTGTAAAAGTCTTACTCTATGTAGATATTGACGAAGGCAAGGAAGTCAATGATATTAAAGAGGCCTTTATTGAACGTATCGCTTCTGAGTGTAAAGCCGAAGATATGCCATTTTTCCTTGAGTTGGTTTCTTATGATGCCAAAGTAACAGATGAAAAAGAATATGCCAAACTCAAACCTCATAAAGTCATTGAAGCTATGAAACTATACTCACAAGAACGATTTGGTGTTGATGTCCTCAAAGTTGAAGTTCCTGTTAATATGAAATACGTTGAAGGTTTCGCTAAAGATGACATCTTATACAATAAAAAAGAAGCGGCAGCCTTCTACAAAGAACAAAGCGACGCCACTTCTCTTCCATTTATTTTCTTATCCGCTGGTGTTTCCGCTCAACTGTTTCAAGATACTTTACGTTTTGCTAAAGAAGCTGGGTCAACTTTCAACGGTGTCCTTTGTGGACGCGCTACTTGGGCTGGTGCTACAAAAGCATATCAGGAAGGCGGCCAAGAAGCCACAATTAAATGGCTTGAAACAGTAGGCAAACAAAACATTATTGAATTAGATGCCGTTCTTCAAGAAACTGCTACGCCAGTTACATTTTAATAACTTTATATCTTCTTATAAAAATATGAAGCTGAGCTCTGTTATCTCAGCTTCATATTTTTATATAGCTATAATTTCAAAATGCATTAGTTGATCGGATTCTAATACATTGATAAATCAACTTTGCAGATTTTGAGAGGTCAAGCTTCACTTCACTTGCCTTTATTTCCGACCTTCAATAATCCACAAATTTTCCAAGGTCATGTCGTGAAGGTGGGAAGATAGAATCAAGTTTCTACGAAACGATTGATTTCTGTCCCACCCCATCATTATGGCATCCTTATTTATCCCCTTTATTCCGAATCACAAAGCCAGTTTTCTTTTCGCTTGAAGTATTGCGAGGTTTTTTGTGATCTTTACGGTAGCGTTTTTCCTTGTCAAAATGCTCATTGCGAGCTCCTTTTTTGTAATTATCGCGTCTATTACCACGATCACGACGATTACCACCTTTATGATTCCGATTTCCCTTATTGGCACCAGAAACATATTTAAACGGTAGTGGTTTTTCGCGCGCAATTTCCACTTCTGGAAGAGTATCTGGATCCTGTACTGTCAGACTCAAAATATATAAGGCTAATTCTTCCGGTGTAAATTTAGCCGCTAGCTTACGAGCATCCTTACCAAATTTTTCAAAATTACTACGAATAGCTTCATCTGCAAAATCTCGTTCAATCTTTTTGAGTGCAACTTTTTTCTTAGCTTGAAAAGCTTCTTCTGCAGATGCTGGCTTCATACCTTTCATACGTTTTTTGGTTAAGCTTTCAATGATTTGAAGATAACCCATTTCATTTGGCGCTACAAATGTAATAGACTGACCAGATTTACCAGCACGACCTGTCCGTCCGATACGATGAACATAACTTTCGGGGTCTTGTGGAATATCGTAATTGTAAACATGGGTAACACCAGAAATATCTAATCCACGTGCAGCTACATCTGTCGCAACCAAGACATCCAGATTGCCGTTTTTAAAGTCTCGGAGGACGCGGAGGCGCTTGCCTTGGTCCAAATCACCATGGATACCCTCTGCTCGGAAACCACGGAGTTTAAGCCCACGAGTCAGCTCATCCACCCGTCGCTTGGTCCGACCAAAGACGATAGACAGCTCAGGCTGCTCCACATCCATCAGGCGTGTCATGGTATCAAATTTTTCATTTTCCTTTACGCGAATATAATATTGATCCACCAGCTCCGTTGTCAATTCTTTTGCTGCAATCTTGACATGTGTTGGATCTTTCATAAACTTCACACCAATCCGCTTGATAGCATCTGGCATCGTCGCAGAAAAGAGCAAGGTTTGGCGTTCTTCTGGTACGCGTGAGATGATTGCTTCAATGTCTTCTAAAAAGCCCATATTGAGCATTTCGTCTGCTTCATCTAAAATAAGAATTTCTACATGATTGAGTTTCAACGCCTTGCGCTTAATGAGGTCTAATAAACGCCCTGGGGTTCCTACGACAATGTGGGCGCCGGATTTCAAGGCTTTAATTTGCTTTTCAATGCTAGAGCCACCATAAACTGATCGAACTTTCACTCCTTTACTACGGCCAAAGCGAAAGAGCTCTTCCTGACTTTGAACAGCTAACTCACGAGTTGGTGCGATAACTAACGCTTGGATAAAGGGATTTTCTGTGTTAATTTTTTCAAGAGTTGGAAAACCAAAAGCAGCTGTCTTTCCTGTACCAGTCTGCGCTTGTCCAATCACATCTTTTCCCTCCATAGCAAGCGGGATTGTTTGTTCTTGGATTGGGCTGGCTTCAACAAAGCCAGCTTTTTCAACCTCTGCTAACAATTCAGCAGACAAATGGAATTCATTAAATTTCAATGTTCTTCTTCTTTCTAAAAAGGCAGTGCGAAGCTACCTTATCAAACATACTTTGCTTTTCATTCAACGAATCTGACACAAGGGTTCCAATCGAAACGACTGCAGCTTAATTTTCTGTCAAAGATGAATGAGAAAGCTAACTAATTTACAACTTATCTAGTATAACATAAAGAAAGGTAAAAAGATAGGACTTGAGTGTAAAATATTTTATTAGAGATTCTCTTTGTAAAAAATAAAAACTTGAAAATCATTTTCAAAAACATTATAAGCTACAAAGAAGAGAGGAGATAGGTATGAATAAATTTTTACGCGTGATTTTCATTTTGCTTATCTTAGCTATGCTGAGTGCAGCTATTATCCAGATTTTCCAGCCCCAACTTTTAGGCGCTGAATCTATCTATGGTCTAGCGCCCTACTGGCAGAGAGAAATCGGCTTCTGGAATCTGGCTATTCTGACGTTACTACTTGCCGCCAACATGAAGTATGATTGGTTCTATTTGCATATGACCCTACTAGCTCTAATTCTGGGTGGACTGGGCTTTGGCACCAACCATCTGCTAGGCTATCTGGAAAAAGCCAATCAAGTTAATCTACTGGGCTGGATTGAAAATTATTTGCTGGTTTTCTGCTGGATGATTGGTTGGGGATTAGAATATCGAAAAAGACAAAAAAGCGATGAAGAGGTTTCCAAGAGTTAAGGAAGCCTTTTTAATTTATTATCGTTTATTGGCCAGCCACTTAAGAACCTTGGTCAGAAGTCCCCATATAACTAAACTAATGACAACAATATAAATCCAAGCATTCTTGTCATTAGATAACGGAAGTGGTACATTCATGCCAAAGAACCCAGTAATAACAGCAAGAACCGCTAAAAGAACAGAAATGATTGTTAAAACGGTTAAATTGTCATTCAGATTATTATTCAAAATATTGTTGTAAGAACCTGACAATTGACTGAGAACTTGAGAAATTAAGTCAGTCATTGCTACTAACTGGCGAGCTTCAATCATGACATCATCAAACTGCTCTTTTTCAACTTCATCTAAGCGGCGATAAATTGCATGTCCTCTAATATGCTCTAATAACATGCGATTTTGCTTTGCAGCAGCGACCAGATAGACCATGGAAGTCTCTAAGTCTGCCAAAGCAAAGAGATTTTTTTTAGTGGTTGTTTGGTGCAAGAGATGATTGATGTTATCTTTTGTTTCATCCATTTGTTCAATCACAGGATAATACGAATTACACACCAATTCTAAACTAGCAAATAGAAATTTGTAAACTGTAACTGGTTCATGGTGTTCAACATAATTTTTCATCATATCTACAACATAAGTATTTTCCTTATTGCTAATGGTAATGAGCCGATCCTGCTGTACCACAAAAGTCATAGGGACTGTTTCATAGTAATTTTTAGCTCTTTTTAAATTGAGTACATTGAAAATAAAAACAACTGTTCCTGTCTCACGATTGTAGTCCATGTGGGCGCGTTCATTTTTATCCAGTGCATACTCAATGGTTTCTTCATCAATATTGTATTTTTTATAAGAACCTGGGTGTTGACTCAAAATATCTGCGTCCAAATTTATCCAGGCCATTCCACTCTGTAATTTCTTTTCGATAAACACTACTTTCCCCTTTCACTATCAATGGAAAAGGACTGAGAGAAGAAAGCTCAATCCTTAGGAAAATTTAATATATACAATTCAGTAAATCTTTATATCCTGTAGCAACTAAACTAGCGAGCCGATTTTATTATAACTATGATGCTCCTGTACACGGTCTGCAATTAGATAGTTTTGGTACGTCACATCTTCTCTTCTAACTTGACATCCGGATACTTGTCTGCGAACCAGCGAAGGGCAAAGTCGTTTTCAAAGAGGAAGACAGGCTGGTCAAAGCGGTCCTTGGCTAAGATATTGCGACTCGAGGACATACGCTCATCCAGGTCATCTGGCGAAATCCAGCGGACTGTCTTTTTGCCCATGGGATTCATAACCACTTCGGCGTTGTATTCATTTTCCATGCGATGCTTAAAGACCTCAAACTGGAGCTGACCGACAGCGCCTAGCATGTACTCGCCAGTTTGGTAATTGGTATAAAGCTGAATGGCACCCTCTTGTACCAGTTGTTCAATTCCCTTATGGAAGGATTTTTGCTTCATGACATTCTTGGCTGCAACCTTCATAAAAATCTCTGGGGTAAAAGTTGGCAAAGGTTCAAATTCAAACTTGTTCTTGCCCACAGTCAGGGTATCACCAACCTGATAAGTTCCAGTATCGTAAACTCCGATGATATCACCTGCCACAGCATTGGTGACATTTTCCCGACTTTCGGCCATAAATTGTGTGACATTGGACAGCTTGGCAGACTTGCCAGTGCGAGGCAGATTGACACTCATACCGCGCTCAAACTCACCAGAAACGATACGGACAAAGGCAATACGATCGCGGTGGCGCGGATCCATATTGGCCTGAATTTTAAAGACAAAACCTGAAAAGTCTGGGCTGAGCGGCTCGACTTCTTCACCGTCTGTCTTCTTATGGCCATGTGGTTCCGGAGCAAACTTAAGGAAAGTTTCTAAGAAAGTCTGCACGCCAAAGTTGGTCAAGGCTGAACCGAAGAAAACGGGTGTCAGCTTACCGTCTAAAATCGCTTCTTCTGAAAATTCATTTCCAGCTTCCTGTAAGAGTTCGATATCTTCCTTGACCTGATCATAGAAAGGATTGGAAGCAAAAAGTTGGTCGCCATCTTCCAAAGAAGCAAAACGCTCATCGCCTTTGTACAGTTCTAGACGTTCATTATAGAGATCATAGAGACCCTCAAAACTTTTTCCCATACCGATTGGCCAGTTCATTGGGTAGCTAGCAATGCCTAGAATTTCTTCCAGTTCTTCCAGTAGATCTAAAGGTTCGCGGCCATCTCGATCCAGCTTGTTCATAAAGGTGAAGACTGGGATATTGCGATGTTTGACAACCTCAAATAACTTCTTAGTCTGGGCCTCAATACCCTTGGCCGAGTCAATGACCATGACCGCTGCATCGACCGCCATCAAGGTTCGATAAGTATCTTCTGAGAAATCCTCATGCCCCGGCGTATCCAGAATATTGACCCGTTTGCCATCGTAATCAAACTGCATGACAGAGGACGTCACAGAAATTCCCC
>ERZ773083.567-NODE-567-length-29680-cov-8.270616_pt1 | contig 29680 bp, 25 predicted proteins | sample MGYA00511465_ERZ773083 | MGnify/ENA primary metagenome ERZ773083 (study PRJEB29015, sample SAMEA2738001) | human oral metagenome | biome: human oral; feature: human-associated habitat; material: dental | place: China | collected 2060 ... | reverse complement strand
GCCGCAGCCGCTCGGTCGGTGCTGCCGGATCAACCTCGCCCTCGGCGAGCTTGCGGGACAGGGCCGAGTCGTGCCCGGAGGCCGCGGCGGTTGCCTCCTTCGCCAGGCCCTCGGGGAGCGTCTCCTCGCCCTGCCCGCAGGTCGAGGGGTGGGAAGAGGCCCCGCCACCCATCGACGAGGAGCGGCTCCCCACGGATGATGCGTGGGAGGGGAGCAGCGGCTCGCCTTCGAGGTCGGACGCGAGATCAGTGATCATGGAGCGCGCCTCGTTGACGATGGAGGAGTCCTCGGCGTGAATGCCGTGAACCAGCCAGCGCACCAACGCGATCTCGCTCATGAGCTGGGCGCGCGTGAAGATGTGCAGGTCGGTGGCGCGTCGCTCGTGGCCGTAGGCCTCGCGGAAACGCTCCAGGAACTCGTCGCTCGCGCTGGCGAGGATCCAGGAGATGTCGAGGGCGGGATCGCCCACGTGCGCGCTCGTCCATCCGTCGATGGCAAGGAGGGATCCGCGCTCGACGCTCAGACATCGTTCCTGGATGTCACCGTGGATGGGCGCCGAGGGGAATCGCCACAGCGACACGTCCTCGAGGGCCGCCTCCCACCGGCTCCACAGCGACGAGGGGATGGCGACTTCGCGTGCGGCCTCGTCGAGAAGAGCGAGGGTGCGGTCACGGCATTCGATGGCCGTGTAGGTCGGCAACCCAATCGAGGAGAAGACGGTCTCGGGGAGGTTGTGAAGGGCGGCGAGCGCCCGTCCGAGTGAGGCGGGCAGGAGGGGATCGCGATCCAGGTCCGATGCCGCGGGCTCGTGGCCTCCAGGATCGCGGTGGACGTAGACAAAGCCTCCGCCCGAAAGCCTGAGATGCCCCGCCAGGCGGGGGACATCGAAGGGGATGTAATCGTGGTCGTGCGCGGCTCCGAGGCGCTCGAGAATCCCCGAGGTGGCCTCGAGCGCGGGGCCCGAGACCTCCTGACGTGGGCAGGTGACGATCCACCGGTTCCCCGCGGAGTCCTCGATTCCGGTGACGGAGGTGAGTTCGTCACTGTAAGACGGGGGGCGCAGCGCGGTCACCCGCATGCCGGGCACGGCGGCCGTGGCAAGCGCCGCCAGTTCGAGTGGGCTTTTTGCGGTGGTCATTGCTTTAACCTATCGCGGCGATGGGGCTGGGGGGAGGCCCCGCGCGGGAGTTCGGGGGATTGAGAGTGGACGGGCTTGCTCCTTGCCGAGAAACCTGTTACTTTCGACACAACGGAGTTGTCTGCAGCGAGGAGGCGCAGCCATGGATTCCGTGACGCGCGCGCTCGCCGCGCGGGTTCGAGAGGGGTTGGCTTCGGGAGGCATTGACGCCGCCCGCAACCCCGCAGCCGTGCGCGCCCTCATCGACCGGGCGATCGACGAACACGCACCAGACCTGCTGCCTTCCTCCCGCCAGGAGGTTGAAGCCGACCTGATCGACGACATCTGTGGCCTCGGCCCGCTTCAGACTCTCATGGACGATCCCGAGGTCGAAGAGATCTGGATTAACTCGGCTTCCCGAGTGTTTGTCGCCCGAGAAGGCGTCGCCGAGCTCACGAGCCTGATCCTCACGGACGAGGACGTGCGCGCCCTCGTGGAACGGATGCTGCACCACTCTGGCCGCAGGCTCGACCTGTCCAGCCCATTCGTGGATGCGACTCTTGCGGGAGGCGAACGCCTGCACGTGGTGATCCCGCCCGTGACGGGGGCGTCCTGGAGCGTCAACATACGCAAGCACATCCAGCGTGCCCGAACGCTTGACGACCTCGTCGCGGTCGACATGATCGCGCCTCCGATGAGGGACTTTCTGGCCGCCGCCGTGTGCGCGGGCCTATCCGTTCTGGTGTCCGGAGGCACCCAGGCGGGTAAGACGACGCTGCTGCGAGCGCTCGCGGGTGAACTTCCGAGATCCAGGCGCGTGATCTCCTGCGAGGAGGTTTTCGAGCTCGGCCTGGCCAACTGGGATCACGTCGCCATGCAGACCAGGCCCGCGGGCGCCGAGGGGACGGGCGAAGTCACCCTGCGCGACCTGGTACGGGAATCGCTGCGCATGCGCCCCGAATACTTGATAGTCGGCGAGGTACGCGGTCCCGAGGCGCTCGACCTCCTCGTGGCGCTCAACGCGGGAGTACCGGGAATGGCGACCGTTCACGCGAATTCCGCGCGCGAAGCCCTCGACAAGCTCTCCATCTTGCCTCTCCTGGCCGGTGAGAACGTGACGACCGGCTTCGTGACCCCCACCCTCGCCTCCTCGATCGACCTCGTGTGCCACGTGGAGCGAAGTGCCGGCGGGCACCGCCACGTCTCCGAGGTTCTCGCCGTGCCCGGACGGGTCGAAGGAAACAGAATCGAAACCTCCACGCTGTTCACCTTCGACTCCTCGCGCTGCGAGCGCGGGTCCGGAGGACTGGACATGCACGAGCGCTTCGCGGCGGCCGGCTTCGACTTGGCCTCCCTGCTGGAATGGGGGCGAGCGTGTTAGCGATCGTGTGCGGACTCGTGTGCGGCATTGGCCTCGTCCTGGTGGCCTCCCCGTGGTTTGCCCCGGCCCCCGTGCGCAGGAGCTGGGGGCCGTGGAGGCGGCTGAGCGAGGAGGTCTCGCGCGCCCGGGTGCCCGGGCTGAGTGCCGCGCGCCTGGTGGCGCTGAGTCTTGTCGTCGGCGCGGTCGTCTGGGTCGCGATCCTCGCACTCACAGGTGCCTGGCCGGTCGCCCTCATCGTTGCCCTCGGTGTCGCCTTCCTTCCTTACGCGTGGGTCGTCTCCCGGGTGGCCGCCCACGCTAAGACCGTGCGCGCAGCCTGGCCTGAAGTCGTCGACGCGATGGTTTCGGGAGTGCGCGCCGGAACCTCTCTGCCCCAGGTCCTGTGCGAGCTCGCAGACGAGGGGCCCCAGCCCCTGCGCTTCGCTTTCGACGCCTTCTCGCGCGACTACAGTGCCAATGGTCGTTTCGCGTCGGCATTGGATCGCATGAAGGACGAGGTGCGAGACCCGGTCGCCGACCGGATTGTCGAGGCGCTGCGCATCGCCCGATCGGTGGGCGGAGCAGACCTGACACGCCTCCTCCAAGACCTCGCTTCCCTCCTTCGCGAGGACGCGCGAGTGCGCGGTGAACTCGAAGCGCGACAGTCGTGGACCGTCGGGGCGGCGCGCCTCGGCCTCGCCGCCCCGTGGGTGGTGCTTCTGCTTCTGTCCGGAGGCGGAGGCAGCGCCGCCGTGTGGAATTCTCCGGGTGGCATCGCGGTCCTGTGTGCGGGCGCGGGAATGTGCGTGATCGCCTACCTGGCGATGAAGGCGCTGGGACGACTCAGTGCGGATCCGAGGAACCTGGGGGGAGAACAATGAATCCGTGGGCCGCGCGCGCCGTCGATGCCGTTGTCTCCGCTCTGGCAGCCTCAGGAATCGTGTGCATTGTGATGGCGTGGCTGGATCAGCGTCCTTCCTTCGTCACGCGGGTCGCGCAGGGGCGCGTCAGTGACGCTCGTCCGTCGGCCCTCGGCGCGTGGATCCGCCGCTGCTGCAGCACGGCGTTGGAGTCGATGGGCTCGACCAGCGAGTCGGTTGCGAGGAGACTGTCGCTCGCGGGCATGAACGCGGATGTGCCGATGTTTCGGCTGCGCCAGGCGCTCGCCGCCATCGTCGGGCTTGTCCTATCGTGCGCGTTGCTCACGCTTCGATCCGCCGCCTCATTGCGCTCTTCACTCGTGCCCCTGTGCGTGTGCGCCCTGCTCGCCTCCCTGCTCGGAGTGACGGCGATGGATCGGGCGCTGTCGATCAAGGCGCGCAGGCGCCAGAAGGCGATTGACGCGGCGGTGCCGGACTGCGCGGAGCTTCTCGCTCTTGCCGTCGCAGCCGGGGAATCGATCCCCGCGGCAATCGAAAGGGTTGCGGGGTGCGCGGGTGGGCCGCTCGGATCCGAGCTGGCTCTCACGTCGGCGCACATCCGCAACGGCACGCCCTCCGTGCGTGCCCTGGCAAAGCTCGTTGAGCGCACGGATTCTCCCTCGCTGACTCGGCTCAGCCGCACCCTCACGACCGCGATCGAGCGAGGATCACCCCTGGCCGCCGTGTTGCACGACCAGGCGCGCGACCAGAGGGAACGTTCCCTGGCCTCCCTCATGGAGGAGGGAGGGCGCCGCGAGATCGCGATGCTCCTACCGGTGGTCTTTCTCATCCTTCCCGTCACCGTCATGTTCGCCCTCTATCCGGGACTCATCGCTTTGGATTTCACCCCGTGAAGAAAGGAAGACACCATGAAGAAGATGTCGTGGAAAGGCCACGCACGCCTGAGCGAGCGCGGCGACGTGCCCGGGTGGGTGCTCATCACCCTCATGACCGCAGCCCTCGTCGTACTGATCTGGGGCGTTGCCTCGGAGCGTCTGGTGGAGATCTTTAATCGTGCGATGGATTCGATTTCGGGAATCTGATCGGGACTGCGAGGAGGGCTCGCAGGTGGCCTCGACCGTGCTCGTTCAGGGACTCGCGGTGCTCGTCATCCTCCTACTCACACAGGTGGCATTTGCCTCCTACGTGCGGACCATGAGCGTGAGCGCCGCGTCGGAGGGGGCGCGCAGGGGAGGCCTCCTCGGGGGCGATCAAGAGGAGGCTCGCGCACGCACGAGTGAGCTCTTGGACTCGCTTGTCGGCGGGGCGCGGGATCGCCAGATCGAGGTCGGCCGTGAGCGTGAGGACGGCGTGGATATCCTCGTCGTGACCGTGCGCACGCGCCTGCCGTTGGTCGGCGGTCTGGGACCTCGGTGGCTCACGGTACGGGGGCGCAGCCTCGTGGAGGGGCCATGAGCGGGACTCGGGATGGGAGCGAGCGCGGGGACGCGACCGTGGAGTTCCTCGGTGTCGTGGTGGTGCTCGTGATCCCGCTGCTCTACGTCGTGCTCGCGGTCGGCGCGGTGAGTGCGGGCGCGATGGCCGTGGACTCAGGGGCGCGCGAGGCGGCGCGAATCCTGGCGGAGGATCGTGATCGCGAGGACGATGCCCGGCGCGCCGTGTCCCTCATCGTTGAGGACTTCGGGATCGACGCCCCCGCCGAGATGCTTGCCGAGTGCCCGGGGTGTGGTGCGGAGCAGGGGGTGGTGCAGGTGAGCGTCTCCGTGACCGTGCCTCTGCCCTTTCTGCCCCGGTGGCTGGGGAGCATCGGGGTGGGGGTCACCTCGAGTGCCCGGGCGCCCGTGCGCGAGGTGGTCCCCGGTGGGTGAGGACGGGCGCGTGGGAATCCTCGTCGTCGCCGGGTGCGCGTTCGTGTGCCTGCTCATGGTCGTGGGCGTGGCGCTGACGGAGGTCGCGATGCAGGACCGCAGGCTCGTTACGTGTGCCGACGCCCTGGCCGGGGCATCGGTTGCGGGAGCACCGCTCTCACCGCTGTACTCGGGGCAGGAGACGGGTGTCAACGAGGAGGTGGCTCGGTCGCGGGTTGATGTCGCGCGTGAGGAGCTGGCGTCCTCCACGTGTCGTGTTGGTGACGGTGTCGTCGTCGACTGGGTGGAGGCGGATCACACGGAGGTGGAGGTTGCCGTTCGCGCCCGTCCGCGCGTGTCTTTCGTGCCGCCGCCGCTGGGTAGGGTCGTCGTTCCGGAGCTGACGAGGACGTCAAGCGCGCGGGTGCGCGGGGTTTCCGACACCCCATAAAAGTGTCGTGTGCGACGGTCACAATGTGGGATGAAGAGGGGACGGTCGGTAAACGAACCGTAAACTTTGGGTCATGAGCAGCTTTGATACATCTCGACTTTCCCCCGCGTTGGCATCCGTTTTCGAGTCCGTTGTTCGGCGTGATCCCGCTCAGGCGGAGTTCCACCAGGCCGTCTACGAGGTCCTCCTGACGATCGCGCCCCTCGCGCAGCGTCACCCCGAGTACGCCGACCTGTCGATCCTCGACCGCATTATCGAGCCCGAACGCCAGATCCTCTTCCGTGTCCCGTGGGCGGATGACCGCGGAGCCATCCACGTCAACCGCGGGTTCCGCGTGGAGTTCAACTCGGCGCTCGGCCCCTACAAGGGCGGTCTGCGTTTCCATCCCTCCGTCAACCTGTCGATCATCAAGTTCCTGGGCTTCGAGCAGATCTTCAAGAACGCCTTGACCGGCCTGCCCATGGGCGGAGGCAAGGGTGGATCGGACTTCGACCCCAAGGGCAAGTCCGACGCCGAGGTCATGCGCTTCTGCCAGTCCTTCATGACCGAGCTGTCGCGCCACATCGGTCCCGACACCGACGTTCCCGCAGGCGACATCGGCGTGGGCGGACGCGAAATCGGCTACATGTTTGGCCAGTACAAGCGGCTGAAGAATCGCTTCGATGCCGGCGTGCTCACCGGCAAGGGGCTCGCCTGGGGCGGGTCCTTCGTGCGCACCGAGGCCACGGGTTACGGCCTCGTGTACTTCGCGGCCGAGATGCTCGCGGCCAAGGGAACGAGCTTCGAGGGCAAGCGGGTCGTCGTGTCGGGTTCCGGCAACGTCGCGATCTATGCCACCGAGAAGGCTCAGCAGCTGGGTGCCACCGTCGTGGCCGTCTCCGACTCTTCGGGTTATGTCCTCGACGAGGCGGGCATCGACGTCGAGTTGCTCAAGGACATCAAGGAGGTGCGCCGTGGCCGCGTCTCCGACTATGCCGCCGAGCGTCCCGGCGCCACGTTCGTGGCCTCGGGTGTGATCTGGGATGTTCCCTGCGATGTTGCCCTGCCGTGCGCGACCCAGAACGAGCTTCCTCTCTCGGGCGTCCGCTCGCTGATCAAGAACGGCGTGCAGCTGGTCGCGGAGGGCGCGAACATGCCGACCACCCCCGAGGCGATCGAGGCCCTGCAGGAAGCGGGCGTTGCCTACGCTCCGGGCAAGGCATCCAACGCGGGTGGCGTGGCCACCTCGGGCCTGGAGATGCAGCAGAACTCGGGCCGCACCCAGTGGCCCTTTGCTGAGACCGACGCGAAGCTGCATCAGATCATGGTCGATATCCACGCCAACACCGTGGCCACGGCCGAGGAGTACGGCGTTCCCGGAGACTACGTGGCCGGAGCAAACCTGGCGGGCTTCCGCAAGGTTGCTGACGCGATGATCGCGATGGGACTCATCTGAGGGCATGCCATCGGCGAGTCCCGACGCCCGGTGGCGTCGGGACTCGCCGTCATCGTGAGCTGAGCGAGTAACGCCCGACACCCCCGCGAGCTTTCACGCCCCTCGCTTCAGCGTCGATCGGCTACCCTGTGTGTGTGGCCATTGAATTTTCTGAAGAGATCCCGTCCCTGCGCACCACGATGGACAACATCGTCGCCGTCGTGCAGCCGGACAAGCTGCGCGAGCAGATCGCCGAGCTGAACGAGAAGGCGGCCGCGCCCGACCTGTGGGACGACCCGAGCGCCGCCCAGGAGGTCACGAGCGCGCTGAGCCACCGTCAGAGCGAGCTGGACCGTATCACGCAGATGAGCGAGCGCATCGACGACCTCGAAGCCATGGTCGAGATGGCTGCCGAAGACCCTGACGAAGGCGCCGAGATTCTCGCCGAAGCCGAGGGAGACCTGGAGAAGCTGCGCAAGGACCTGGGCGACCTCGAGATCCGTACCCTCCTGGATGGGGAGTACGACGAACGCAACGCGGTCATCACCATCCGAAGCGGCGCGGGCGGCGTGGACGCGGCGGACTTTGCGGAGATTCTGCTGCGCATGTACCTGCGCTGGGCCGAGCGCCACGGATACCCCACGAAGGTGATGGACACCTCCTACGCCGAAGAGGCCGGGCTCAAGTCCGCGACCTTTGAGGTTCAGGCGCCCTACGCCTACGGGACGCTGTCCGTCGAGGCCGGTACGCACCGCCTCGTGCGCATCAGCCCCTTCGATAACCAGGGTCGCCGCCAGACCTCCTTCGCCGCCGTCGAGGTGATCCCCCTGATCGAAACAACCGACCACATCGAGATTCCCGAGTCGGAACTCAAGGTTGATGTCTTCCGCTCCTCGGGGCCGGGCGGCCAGTCGGTGAACACGACGGACTCCGCCGTGCGCATGACGCACATTCCCACGGGGATCGTCGTGTCGATGCAGGACGAGAAGTCTCAGATCCAGAACCGTGCGGCCGCCCTGCGAGTCCTTCAGTCGCGCCTCCTCGTCCTGCGCCACGAGGAGGAGCAGGCCAAGAAGAAGGAACTTGCCGGCGACGTGAAGGCCTCGTGGGGAGACCAGATGCGCTCCTACGTGCTGCAGCCGTATCAGATGGTCAAGGACCTGCGAACAGAATTCGAGTCGGGCAACCCGCAGTCCGTGTTCGACGGAGACATTGACGGCTTCATCAACGCGGGGATTCGTTGGCGCAAGAACGAACAGAACGCCGCCGACTGACCGATAGCTCGTCGGTGTGCGCGTGCCACACCGAGGCTTTTCTGCGTGTCGCAACCAGCTCGTGACATGATTGTTACCTAATCTGAATGGGACTGTTGCCCTTCGATCGGATGGCCCCATGATTCGTTTTGATGATGTCACCATGGTGTACACGCCAGGTGCCCAGCCCGCGCTGGACCACGTCTCGCTGGAGGTGGAACGCGAAGAGTTCGTGTTCCTCGTCGGCAAGTCGGGTTCCGGTAAGTCCACGTTCCTTCAACTCGTCATGCGAGAGATGAAGGCAACCAGCGGCAAGGTGTGGGTGCTCGGCAAGGACGTATCGAAGCTGTCGACGTGGGCCGTGCCGAAGCTGCGCCGCCAGATCGGCACGGTCTTCCAGGACTTCCGCCTGCTGCCCTCCAAGACCGTGTACGAGAACGTGGCGTTGGCCATGCAAGTGATCGGCAAGCCGCGCCATGCGATCGAGACATCCGTTCCCGACGCGCTGGAACTGGTGGGACTGTCGGGGAAGGAATCCCGACTTCCGCACGAGCTCTCCGGCGGCGAGGAACAGCGCGTGGCGATCGCGCGTGCCATGGTCAATCGCCCTGAGCTACTCCTCGCCGATGAGCCCACCGGAAACTTGGACCCCGAAACGTCGCTGGGCATCATGCGTCTGCTGGATCGAATCAACCGTACCGGCACCACGGTTGTGATGGCGACCCACGACGCCGACATTGTTAACCAGATGCGCAAGCGCGTCATCGAACTTGAGGCCGGTGACGTCGTGCGCGATCAGAACCGCGGCGTCTACGGGGCAGGGAGGTAAGCCAGTGAAGCTTCGTTTTATTCTGTCCGAGGTCGGCAAGGGCCTGTCGCGCAACAGGGCGATGAGCGTGGCCGTCATCATCGTGACCTTCGTGTCGCTGCTGTTCGTGGGCATCGCGGGCTTGACCCAGATGCAGGTGTCCAAGATGAAGTCGGAGTGGTACGACAAGATCGAGGTCACCGTCTACATGTGCGCGAGCAACGACGCGGCACCCAACTGCAACGCGACGGAAGCAACCGAGGCGCAGATCGACGCGGTACGTCAGAAGCTGGCCTCGTCGGAGATGACCGAGTATGTCGCCCACGTCTACGAGGAGACGAAGGAAGAAGCCTACGACAACTTCCAGCGCCTCAACGGCAACGGCACCCTCAAGCAGTGGACGAGTCCGGACATGCTTCAGTTTGCGTTCCGTATCAAGCTGGTCAATCCGGAGCAGTACTCCGTCATCAAGGAGGAGTTCTCGGGCACGCCAGGCGTGTCGGAGGTGCGCGATCAGCGCGAGGTCGTCGAGCCTCTCTTCCGTGTCCTCGGTGCGGCGCGTACCGCCGCCCTGGGGCTGGGCGCGATCATGGTCGTCGCAGCGATCCTGCTGATTTCGACGACGATCCGCCTGAGTGCGATGAGCCGCGAGCAGGAGACTCAGATCATGCGATACGTGGGTGCCTCCAACCTGTTTATTCAGGCTCCGTTCATGATCGAGGGTGCGCTCGCTGCCCTTGTCGGCGCTCTCTTCGCCATCGGAACCCTCTTCGCCGGTGTGCATGTCGTCGTTCAGGGGTGGATGGCGCCATCCTTCAAGTGGACGAACTTCATCGGCATGGGCGAGGTGGCGATCATGACGCCGATCCTTGTCCTGGCTGCCGTTGCCCTGGCGGTCGTGGCCTCGGCGTTCTCGCTGGCCAAGTACACGAAGGCGTGATTGCCATGGCTCTTTCCGTGATGAGAAATAGAAGGCGCTTCCTGCGAGTCGGTGCGCTGGTCGTGGCAGCGTGCTCCTTCGCGGCGATGAGCCAGGCCGCTCCCGCCCTGGCGGACGGAGATCGTGATGCGGCCGCGACGGCCGCCGCAGAAGCCGAAGCCACGGTGAATGCCCTCCAGTCTCAGCTGGAGGGGATCGACGCCTCGCTCGCCCAGGTTTTCATCGACCTGCAGGCCCTGAACGGACAGATCCCAGTCGCCCAGGCTGCCTACGACGCTGCGGCCGCGACCTACGACGCCAAGTCCCGGGAGCACGCCACGATCCTGGGGGAGCTGAATGCCGCTCAGGGCGAGCAGGGACGAATCGACGAGTCTTTGACGCAGGCGAGCGCGCAGGCCAACGACGCGCAGCGGGCGATCGCTGACCTGGTTCGTCGCAAGTACCGGGAGGGGAACATCGACCCGGTTGCTGTCGCCCTCACGGCCGGTGGAACTCAGTCGATCACGGAGCGCGCGGCGGCAGCCGACATGGCGCTGCGCACCGAGAGCCAGACGATGACGGCAGCGCTTGACGTGTCCTCCTCGCAGCGCACTCGGGCGACGCGCCAGAGCGCGATCACGGGCCGCATTGCCGAGCTGGAGGAGAAGGCAGCGCAGGCGGAGGCCGAGGCACAGAGCGCCAAGGATGAGGCCGACGCCAAGCTCACCGAGCTCAATGGCCTCAAGGAGCAGGCCACCGCGAAGCAAGCGGAGTGGGACGCCCAGAAGGGGCAGGTCGAGGCCTCGCTGAGTCAGGCCGAGGCCGACTACCAGGCGCGAAGCGCCGAGTTGGCCGCCATTGATGCGGCCAACCGGGCCTCCGGCACCAGCTACGTCTCCTCCTCCGGCTTCCGCAGCCCGCTGGACATTCCGATCGTCGTGACCAGCCCGTTCGGGATGCGCTATCACCCGGTGCTGGGCATCATGAAGGGTCACTCGGGAACCGACATGGCCGCCGACTGTGGCACGGTGATTCGCGCGGTCGCCTCGGGCTACGTCAACGCGGTGTCCGCGGACGTGTCGGCGGGCAACTATGTGGATATCAACCACGGTATCGTGGGCGGGAACTCGGTGATCACGGAGTACCTGCACATGCAGGCGCAGTATGTCTCGCCGGGACAGTATGTCAACGCCGGGGATGCCCTGGGGGAGGTCGGTTCCACCGGATACGCCACCGGCTGCCACCTGCACTTTGGTGTTCTTCAGAACGGAAGCTACGTTGAACCCATGGATTACCTGTAATCCGCGTTAGGATTGACCCCCGTAGCGTTTTCGCTGCGGGGGTCAGTCCTTGCGGCCGGGGAGCATCGTCGAAGGGAGGCAGGCATGCCGAAGGAATGGAAGAAGCCCAAGCCCACGGAGGGTCAGCGCGCGAAGGCGGCCTCCGATGCGAAGAAGACGATCGCCCGCAACAAGAAGGCGCGCCACGACTACACGATCGAGGACACGTGGGAGGCGGGCCTGTCCCTCATGGGCACCGAGGTCAAGGCTCTGCGCATGGGACGGGCCTCCCTGGTTGATGCGTGGGTGGAGATCAACGGCGGAGAGGCCTGGCTCTACGGCGCCAACATTCCCCTGTATTCCCAGGGGTCGTGGACGAATCACGCCCCGACGCGCAAGCGCAAGCTGCTCCTACACCGGGCTGAGATCGACCGCATGACCGACCGCGTGTCCGCCAAGGGCTACACGATTGTCCCGCTGGAGCTCTACTTCATCGGTGGGCGCGTGAAGGTGGAGATCGCCTTGGCCAAGGGCAAGCAGGAGTGGGACAAGCGACAGGCGCTGCGTGAGAAGCAGGATCAGCGCGAAGCCGAGCGTGCGATGCGCCGCTACGTGAAGCAGGCTCGCAGGTAAGGGAAAGAAGGCGACCCCGTGCGAGGTCCCGTCAGGATATTTCGTCGTGATCTTGTCCGGCTGGTGAGCGTGCCAGCCGCCTGGATCGTCATCATCGGCATGGCGTTCGTTCCCGCGCTCTACGCGTGGTTCAACATCGTCGGATTCTGGGATCCCTACTCTCAGACCTCGCACATCCGCGTGGCGGTGGCCAACGAGGACGAGGGAGCCACCAAGGAGCGGCTGGGCACCGTGAACGTGGGCGCGATGCTGGAGGCCAAGCTGGCAGACAACACCCAGCTGGGGTGGCATTTCGTCAGCGCGGACGAGGCGCGAGCCGAGGTGGAGCGCGGTGATTCCTACGCGGCCTTCATCATCCCAGCGTCTTTTTCGGCAGACCTGACGGGAATCGTGGACGGCAGCTACGTGAAACCGAACATCGCGTACTACGTCAATGAGAAGAATAATGCCGTCGCGCCGAAGATCACGGGGGCGGGAGCGACGGCTTTGGACCGCCAGATCAACTCGGCGTTCGTGTCGACGGTGGCTAAGGTTTTGTCGGAGAAGGCGTCCGAGGCCGGAGTGAGTATCGCGACCACGGCTGACCAGAAACGCTCGGACGTATCCGCGTCCGTGTCCGAGGCCTCGGCCAAGCTCGGCAGCGCCTCGCAGACCCTGGGTGGCATGGGGGAGAGGATCAACGCGGCGAAGGCCTCGGTGGCCTCGGCGCGCACGACCCTGAGCGAGCTGGACGCTGCGGCTTCTGACCTCTCGACGTCCCTGGACCAGGCGGACCAGCTGGTGAGCGATTCTCGCTCGTCCCTGGCGCAGTTCTCGGCCCAGATGGGCGGGGCCCTCGACGGGCTGTCCTCCAACGCTGCGAGCGCCCTGGCGGGCGTGTCCGCGAACGCGGGCACCCTTGACGGAGCGGTGCAGGGCGCGTCCGGACGCGTGGGTGGCCTGCTCACCGAGGGCACGTCGATCAACGACTCGGTGGGCGAGGTGCTTGCGGAGCTGAATGCTCTGGGGATCGGGAACCTGCCCGCCGCGGGTACGGCTCTCACCGACCTGACGAACCAGAACGCCGCGCTGTCTGCGGCCCTCGGCAACCTGACGACCCTCAACTCGGACCTGTCGGCCACGTCCACCTCGATCACGAACGCGCTGACGTCAGCCTCCGATGCGTCCGCGGCTGTGTCGGCCTCGGTGACGAATGCTCGCAGCGGCGTGTCATCCCAGCTACCCGCGATTTCGTCGGCGCTGGACGACTTCTCGAGCGCGTCCTCCTCGATGCGCGGATCCCTCGACGCGCTGCGCGGCCAGCGCGACCAGGTGTCGGGCCTGCTCGACCAGCTCGATTCCCTGCTGGATGGGGCCAAGACGGCGACGCAGACGAGCTCCACGAACGTCGCGGCCATCTCGACCGACCTCGACTCGGTGGCGACGGACATCTCGGCGCTGTCGTCGGCAAACACGCTGCGTGACCTCGCGGACTCCCTCGGGGTCAACGCCGAGTCGATCGCCTCCTTCATGGCCGCGCCGACGACGATCGAGACGCGGACGGTCTACCCGGTCGCCGCCTACGGTTCCGCGATGGCCCCGCTGTTCACGAACCTGGCCCTGTGGATCGGCGCGTTCTCGCTCGTCCTCCTCCTGAAGCTCGATGTGGATGAGGAGGGGATCGGCCCCACGTCCTCTGCCGCCAAGTACATGGGCCGGTGGATGCTGCTCGCCTTCTTCGGGGTCGTCCAAGCGCTCGTCGTGTCGATCGGCGACCTGATTATCGGCGTGCAGACGGTGTCGCGCCCGGCGTTCGTGGGGACGGCGATGATCATCTCGCTGGTGTTTGTGTCGATCGTCTACATGCTCTCCACGTGCTTCCAGCACATCGGCAAGGGCCTGTGCGTGATCATCATGGTCATGCAGATTCCCGGGTCTGCCGGCCTGTATCCGATCGAGATGCTGCCGTCCTTCTTCCGCTTCCTGCACCCGCTGTTCCCCTTCACCTACGGCATTAACGCGCTGCGTGAGATCGTGGCCGGCTTCTATGGGCACACTTACCTGTCGTGCCTGGCGGTTCTCGGTGCCGAGGCGCTGGTTGCCTTCGCGATTGGCCTCGCGCTGCGTCCTTTCCTGGTGAACTTGAACGCGATGGTGACCCGCGACCTGGCGTCCTCCGGGCTCTTCCTGGCCGAGGCGACGCGCGTTCCCTCGAACCGCTACCGCCTCACCCAGATCGTGGCGGCCCTGGCGGATCACGATGGCTTCCAACGCTCGGTCAGCGGCCGTGCCGCGCGCTTCGAGCGCCGCTACCCGAGGATCCGCCGCGTATCGATCGTCGTTGGCATTGTCGTCCCGGTGGCGCTCGCCGTCCTGTCGGTCGCGAACGTTGCGGAGGTGCCGATCGTGTTGGGCGCGTGGATCGTCTGGGTCCTCCTCGTCATCACCTTCCTGATCGGCCTGCAGTACGTGCGCGAGGCCTTGGCGCGCCAGCAGCTCCTCGGCGCCATGGACGAGCGCGACGTGCGATCGCTGCTTACCCGCCGCGTGCAGGGCGCGCGCTCGCGCATCGCTCTGGGTGCCGCCGCCGTGGGCGCGTCGATCTCGTCGGCGCTCACGTCCTCTCTCCGTGAGCACGCGGGAGAGGACGCGGACGAGGCCGACCCCGACCTCGGCGATGAGGACACTGCGGGCGACGCATCGGAGCCGACGAAGGGAGAACGGCAGTGAGGACCATCTGGGCCATCTACCGCGCCGACCTGCGCCGCGCGCATCGTTCCCTGATCGCGAGCGTCGTCGTCTTCGGCCTGGTGGTTATCCCGTCGCTGTTCACGTGGTTCAATGTGGCGGCATCGTGGGACCCGTTCGGGAACACGAGGAGCCTGCGCATCGCGATCGCAAACACGGACGCGGGCTACAAGTCGGACCTGGTTCCGCTGCGCATCAACATCGGCGACTCGGTGGTGTCCGCGCTGCGCAAGAACGACAACTTCGACTGGGTCATTGCGTCCGAGGACGCTGCGGTCGAGGGGACACGCTCGGGGGAGTACTACGCGGCCATCGTCATCCCCGCCGATTTCTCCCAGGACATGCTCACGTTCTTCGACGGGGGAGCCTCCTCGGCGCCCATGACCTACTACGTCAACGAGAAGAAGAACGGTATCAGCCCGAAGATCGCCGGCCAGGGCGCGGAGGCGGTGAGCGCCCAGGTCAACCAGATCTTCGTTCAGACACTCTCCGAGGTCGCACTCGACACGGCGACGTCGGTCGGGGATGCGCTGTCCTCGCCAACGGCCGTCAATACGGTGACGGCGCTCGATAACCGCGTCCAGACGGTTGCCTCGCGCCTGCGCACGGCGGCGGACAGCGCGGAGGCCTACGCCTCCCTCGTGGGCTCCTCGGTGACGCTCATCGACTCGACGACGACGCTCGTGGATGGGCTGGGGAGCGCGAAGGGCTCCGCGCAGTCCGCGGTCTCGAGCGCCCAGGCTGGGGCCAGCGGACTCGGGTCTGCTGCGTCGGCGGCGGTGTCGTCGGTGTCCGACGCGATCTCCTCGTCGCAGTCCTCGCTGGCCTCCCTGTCGAGTGCCGTCGACAACGTGTACGCGAATGGCTCGACGAGCGCGTCGGACGCGGCCTCGACCCTGCGTTCACAGGCCTCCGTATTGGACACGCAGGCCGCCAGCTTCGCATCCATCAAGTCGACGCTCGAGTCTCTGCCAGGCTCACCCGTCTCCCAGTCCTCGCTGGACCGCCTGCAGGCCGCCTCCGATCGGCTGACTGCAGTCGCGAACGGGCTGCGTGCCGCCGCCTCGGACGTGGACTCCAAGGTGGCGAACGCACAGGCCGGGCACGCCACGGTGAACGGTCTTATCGCCCAGGCGCGCTCCGCGGTTGATGGCCTGTCCTCCGACTACGAGACCAACCTGCGGCCTCAGCTCGAATCGCTGGCCTCCACCCTGGCCTCGGCCCAGTCCTCCCTGAGCGCCGCCCGCACGTCACTGGAGAGCGCGACGTCGACCGCCTCGAACGGGAGCGGAAGCGCGCGTGAGGGGCTGACCCAGCTGCGCGATAACCTGACCGGCGCGGCCACGAGCCTGCGCGAGGCAGCCGGCAAGCTCGACTCCCTGCACGCGTCGATCTCCGAGGTGCTTGCCGGGGGAGACCTGACGACGCTGGGAACGATCATCGGGAATAATCCCGAGGCTCTGGCGGCGGCCATCGCGGCGCCCGTGGGCGTGGAGAAGACCCCGGTCTACCCGGTCGCGAACTTCGGTTCCCAGATGGCACCCCTGTACTCGATCCTGGCTCTGTGGGTCGGGTCCGTGCTCATGGTCGTGTCCATGCGCTCGGACGTCACGGACTCCAACGTCGTTGAGGGGCTGGCCGAGGCGGATCCGCTGCGCGCGACCCTCACGGCCAAGCCCGTCGGCCTGGCCGCCGGGTACCTGGGACGCTACCTGATCTTTGCGACTATCGCGCTCGCCCAGGCGACCCTAGTGGGGCTTGGTGACCTGTACTTCCTGAAGGTCCAGCACGTCCACCCGTTGCAATTCATGGGCACCCTCTGGCTGACGGCCATCGTGTTCTCCTTCCTCATGTACACGTTGATCGCGACGTTCGGGAACGCGGGCAAGGCGCTGGGGGTGCTCCTCCTCGTCCTGCAGATCTCGGGCGCCGGGGGAGCATTCCCCCTGGCGATCCTGCCGTCGTTCTTCTCCGCGATCTCGCCGTTCCTGCCCGCGACGCACGCGATCACGGCGCTGCGGGCCTCAATCGCCGGCTATTCGGGCTACGAGTACGGGGACGCCATGTGGTTCCTCGCCTCCTTCATTCTGTTCGCCGCGTTCCTGGGGCTGGCGTTGCGGCCGCTGCTGGTGCGCAGCAACCGACGCATGGTGGCGAAGCTGGAGTCCACGAAGCTCCTCTAGGGACCGACCCGTCCTCGGGCCGCGACTTCTCCGGCGAGGGATCCGGCCGGCGAGCGTTCACACCCTCCCCGCGTCACTGGCGGGAGAGCAGGCACGTTCCTGCGTCGCCCTTGACGGCGGGGGAGGGGTGTCATATACTGATGTGTCCGACGGTCTGCGGTTTCGTAGGGTGTTGGTGAGTTGAAAACTCAAGAGGGGATGATCGGTTTCGACAGTGGTCGTCGATCGAAGTGAAGCGAGCCGAGGACGTGCGCTCAACTCGTTAACGATGCGTGCAAACCAATAGGTGCCGAACAGAATCGCACCGACTACGTTCTCGCTGCCTGATATCGCAGCCTGAACCTTTAGTCCGTCAGCCCGGGAGGTGCTTCCGGCCCGGTGTCTGGCGTCGTCTAGGGAGCCACTGGGTGCCGCCCATGTTGGTGGGGCGGCTCCGACACTCAATCAACTGAGCCCATCCGGCGGTGAGTCTACGCGGATGCCGGGGGCCGAGAAATACATTCGTAGACTGCGCTCGGAGAAGAATTCGGGGTCGGCTATTGGACGGGGGTTCGATTCCCCCCATCTCCACCTGAGGGGGAAGTGTTGAACTCTCGCTTTCGAGCGTAGGTTCGCACTTCCCCCGCTCTGTTTCCTGTGGCGAGAGCCTCTTCGAGATCCTCGAACTCGATGTGCCCGGCGCTGTCGTAGAAGTACGACGCAATGACGATCTGCTCACGACCGATGAACACCTTGTCCACGAAGTACTCGAAGAGCTGGTCGCGGGTCTCGGGTGTGTCAATGGTGGCCTCGGCAAACCGGCTCTTCATAATTGAGGGTGTAGTGGGGGTCTGAATCCTCCTGTTTCGAGGAGGCAGCGGGTGATGTAGTTGGTGAGGTTTCGGAACCCGAGTGCGGATCCGCGTAGGTGTTCGAGACGTCCGTTGATCGCTTCGGTAGGACCGTTGCTGGTGTGTGGATGATCGAAGTAAGGCAGGATGTCCCGGGATCGGCGTTTGAGCGTTCTTCCCAGTGTGATGATTTCCGTGAGGGAGCTAGGGACACCCGCGTTGCTGAGACGGTCTATTTCGGCTTGCATCAGGGCCTTACCGCGGATTTTATTGGGATCGCGGTAGGCGTCGACGATGTTCTGGTAGACGCTCCAGGTGACTTCGAGGGCGACGTGGCAATCGCTGGCGAACAGGTCAAGGATCCGATGTTGTTGGCGCGGGGTGAGCAGGCAGGATCTGGTGTGTAACATCCTGCGGGCCTTGTACAGGGGATCGGTGGCATGCCCACGCCGGTGGTGGAGTTCTTGCTGGATGCGCCTGCGACACTCATCGAGAGCATCACCGGCAAGGTGTACGACGTGGAAGGGGTCCATGACCGCGGTTGCGTCTGGGAGTTCTTCAGCGGCTGCGCTTTTAAACCCGGTGAATCCATCCATCGCTACGACCTCGATGTTCTCGCGCCACGTGTCGGGCTGGGAAGAGAGCCAGGTTTTGAAGACCTGCTTGGAGCGGCCTGGGACCATATCCAGGAGCCGGGAGGGACCACGACGGTCTCGTATAGGAGTCAAGTCCAAGATGACGGTGACGTATTTGTCGCCGTAAGGGGTGTGGCGCCACACGTGCTCATCAACACCGATGACGCACACTCCCTCGAAACGATCAGGATCATCGATGAGTATGCGCTGGCCTTCACCTAAGATCGCGGTATTGGCAGTGTTCCATGACACGGCCAATACGTCGGCGATGCGCGCCACCGTCAGATGGTGGACCACCAGGCCCACCAGCGCCCAGCGCACCGCTGCGCGCGAGAGCTTCGCGCGCGGATCGGCTGCTGCACTCATGTTTTGACGCCACACGTGAGCACACGTCTGGCAACGGTAGCGGCGCACGCTCACGTGCAACATGGTGGGGTGCCACCCGTAGGGTACGTGAGCCAAGCGCCTGATCACCGTGTCGCGTACGACGCCCTCGCCCCCACACTGTCGGCACCACCGATCCTCACCCACTACCTTGCAGGCCTAGACGGTCCGATCGCCTCCTACACGCTGACCCATCACTTCCAGTCCTAGGTCATCCAGGTCCGTGAAGGCGCTCAGGTCAGGGCGACCAAAGGTAGCATTGGACATGTCGAGGTCTTTCGGATGGACGGTGTAGGAACCCCCATCATCGGAAGACCTCGACCCCTACCCGGCCACGACACACCGAACCCCGCATACCACCCCCACACCCTCAATTATGAAGAGCCGAAAATCTTCTTCCCGTATGAAAACGTATGCAGATTACGATTCGGTGAAGCCTTGGGGGACAAGTCCCTATTTCTTGACGAGATTGTCGCAAATGCCCTACTATCTCCGGTGTGGAAACGTATCCACAACTCCGAACTGTGCATAGACAACATATTGCAACGGAAGGCTCAATGATGCGCGCACGCTACACTGCTCTCCCCGCCGCACTCCTGGCACTCTCTCTCGCCGCATGCTCTGCCCCCGAAGGCCAGAGCACCCAGGGAGGCTCCGCCTCGGCAGATACCCTGAACATTGCCTGCTCCCAGCAGGAAGATTTCTGCCAGGCGATCGTCACCGCCTACACCAGGGAAACCGGTCAGAAGGCCACCTACGTTCGCCTGGGTGCCGGCGAAGTCCTCGCCCGCCTCGAAACCAACCCCGGTGAATTCGACGTCTGGTCCGGCGGCCAGGCCGAAAACCACCTCGTCGCCAACGACAAGGGCAAGGTCGAAAAGTACGTCTCGAAGAACGCCTCCGCACTGCCCTCGCAGTACAACAACGCCGAAGGCATCTGGTCCGGCTTCTACACCGACTCCATTGCGTTCTGCTCCAACAAGAAGGAACTCGAACGCATCGGTGCACAGGCTCCCACCTCCTGGCAGGACCTGCTCAAGCCCGAATTCAAGGGGCGCATTGCCATGCCGCACCCTGCCACCGCAGGCGTTGGCTACATGGCCATGTACACTGTCGCCACCCTGAGCAACGGCGACCAGGAGAAGACCGTTTCCTACTTCAAGGAACTGGTTCCCAACATCATGCAGTTCTCCAAGTCCGCAGCAACCGGTACCGAACAGGCTGGACGCGGTGAGGTGGCCGTTGCCATCGCCCTCGACTCCGACTGCGAAAAGGCCAACAAGGCCGGATATTCCGACCTGGTCACCACCTACCCCTCGGAAGGCACCGGCTACGAAGTGGGCGCAGTCTCTGTCCTCGCGGGTGCACGCAACCCCGAAGGCGCCAAGGCCTACATGGACTGGTTGCTGACCACCAAGGCTCAGGATCTCTACGCGGACGTCCCCTCCTTCGCAGCACCCACCCTGCCTGACGCCAAGGTCGGTCCGAACGTCCCCAAGCAGGACGTCGTGAAGCACGTGGACTGGGATGTACGCAAAGCAGCTGACTCTCGCGCCAACTACATCGGCATCTTCGAAAGCCAGATCGCCGGAGCAAACTCCGCCAAGTGAGACCACGGGGTGCGCAGAACCCACTGAGGAACTCGCGGACCCCGTGTGCGTCTCTCCTGCCGTTTTCATTGGAGACAAGCTATGAGCATTCCTCAGCTGCGTAAAGGTCGGCAGCTCGACATCCCCGTCGCCCTCATCACCACGGTGACCGTTATCGGGCTGATTCTCCTCCTGGGAATCCCCGTTGCCAAACTCATCGGTATCGGCGTGTCCGAACGCGGGCTGGCAGCTATCACCCGATCCTTCGGCGCCAACGTCGACACCCTGGTGAACACCCTGGTGCTGGGACTGTGCGTCGGAATTGTCGGAACCTTCATCGGATTCGTCACCGCATTCGCCCAAGTGTTCCTCACCTTCCCCGGGAAGAAGCTCCTGCACTGGGTGACCCTCCTGCCCACGATTTCCCCGCCCTTTGCGACGGCCACCGCCATCATCACCCTGTTCGGTAAGCGCGGCATCATCACCTACGGAATCTTCGGCATCGAGAACAACATCTACGGCCTGGTGGGTCTGGTCATCGTGCTCTCCCTGACCTTCGCGCCCGTGGCCTACCTCAATATCCGCGGCATGATGGAAAACTTCGACAACTCCCTGTTCGAAGCATCCGCCACCCTCGGAGCGAAGCCGCTGAGTACCCTGGTGAAAGTCACCATCCCCATGGTGGTTCCCGCAATGCTGGCCTCCTTCCTTGTGCTTTTCGTTGAAGGCATCGCTGACCTGGCGAACCCCCTGGTACTGGGCGGTGACTTCCGAGTGCTGGCCAGTCAGATTTACTTTGCCGTCGCAGGAAGCGGTGACATCGCAAGTGCCGCAGGAGTTGCCCTGGTGCTGCTCCTGCCCGCACTCACGGTGTTCGCCGTTCAGAAATACTGGTCGAACCGTAAGTCTGTGATCACCGTGACCGGTAAGCCCGTGGGCTCCCTCAAAGAGGTCACTGCGTCCAGCGTCAAGATCCCCATGCTCATCCCCGTCTACGGGTGGATCGTCTTCGTCATCGTCGTCTACATGACGCTCTTCGTGGGAAGCTTCGTCAAGATCCTCGGCGTTGACAACACCTTCACGATGGAACACTTCTGGTACGTCCAGCGCCTGGGATCCTCCGCAATTGTCACAACGCTGTCGATGACCCTGGTCGCCGCTCCGATCGCAGCCGTCATGGCGCTGATTATTGCGTGGTTGGTCGTCCGCAAGTTCCCGAAGATCGGTAAAATCTTGGATTTCTGGGGCATGCTCGGTATAGCAATCCCCGGCACCGTCCTCGGTCTGGGATTCGCCCTGGCCTACTCCAACCCCACGTGGCTGTTCGGCAAACAGATTCTGCCCACTCTGGCAGGTGGCTTGGCCGTCGGAAGCGGCGCCATCGCCATCATCCTGGTCTACATTGCGCGCGCCATCCCCACCGGCCAGCAGGCCTGTATTTCCGCGCTCAAACAGATCAACCCGCAGGTGGAAGAAGCCGCGCGATCCCTGGGAGCCAGCCAGGTGTCCACCCTGGTGAAAGTGACACTTCCGCTGGTGCGTTCCGGCATCGTCACCGCCGTCACCTACGGCATCACCAAGTCCATGACCATGATCACCGCGATCATCTTCATTACGACGCCTCAAACCAAGGTGATGACCTCCCAGATCTTGGACGAGGTTGACGCCGGGCGTTTCGGCCACGCCTTCGCCTACTGCACCCTCCTCATCGCCCTCGTGCTCATCATCTTGATGATCGCCAACCTTCTTGTTAACCGACTGAATCGCTCCACCAGGACGGTAGTGAAATGACGACTGAACACCACACGCAGGCAGGCGCACTCCAGCTGCGCTCTGTCACCAAAATCTACGATGCCAAGCAGGGGCAGCACCGAGCTGTTGACAGCATCAACCTCGACATTGAGGCCGGAGAATTCGTGACCTTCCTGGGACCGTCCGGCTGTGGGAAGACCACGACCCTGCGTATGATCGCCGGATTTGAGGACGTTACGGAAGGCGAAATCACCCTGGACGGCCAGTCCCTGGTGTCTGTCCCGCCCGAAAAGCGCCCCATGTCGATGGTGTTCCAGTCCTACGCGCTCTTCCCACACCTGACGGTGAAAGACAACGTGGGATTCGGTCTGAACTACCAGAAGCTCCCCGCCGCAGAACGTGAGCAGCGGATCGCTGACGGTCTGGCGCTCATGGGGATCGAACAGTACGCTCACCGCTACCCGCATCAGCTGTCCGGAGGCCAGCAGCAGCGCGTTGCCCTGGCGCGAGCACTCGTCATGGAACCGAAGATCATCCTCTTCGACGAACCCCTCTCGAACCTGGATGCGCGCCTGCGTCTGCGCATGCGCAGCGAAATCCGTGCACTCCAACAGCGTCTGGGACTTACCGCGATCTTCGTGACCCACGACCAGTCCGAGGCTCTCACCATGTCCGATATGATCGTGGTGATGAGCGCGGGCACCATCGAGCAGGTCGGGGAGCCGCGTGAAATCTACCATCGCCCGGTGAACCGCTTCGTGGCCTCCTTCATGGGAACTGCATCCTTTGTGGACGGCACGGTCAGTGAGGTACGAGGCGACCGCTACCTGGTGGCCACCCCGCTGGGTGATCTGGACACCGCGGGAGTCCCCGGACTTGGTGTTGGCGATCACGTGGAGTTGGTCGTCCGAGCAGAAAACACCGCGGTCGGCCTGGATGCACCCGGGAACGAGCAGGCAGGGGAGGGCAGCGACGTGGTTCTGGAAGCCACAGTGCGCTCCGCAGCCTTCGACGGCTCGATCAACACCTATGTCCTGGACACCGCGGCGGGCACCCTCGAAGGCCGTTCTCACGGCATGAATGAACTTCATGCTGCCGGAGAGAAGGTCACCTGTGTGATCTCGCGCGAGTCCCTGTGGGTGATTCCCGCGGATTCCTCGGAGAAATAAAGGTCGGAACCATGCGACGCTTTTTTGATCGTGAGGATACGCGGTGGCGCCGGGGAAATGGTGCGCTCCACTTCTACCTCGCCCCCCCCGAGGATTCCCCCCTGTGGGACTTGGTGCGCGAGGCGGAAAAACCCCTGTCAGCGCTCCCACAGATCGGTATCCAACCGCCGGAGTGCATCCACGTGACGGTGCAACGCCTCGATCTGTATCGAGACGAGATCAGTGACGCCCAATGGGAGAAACTGCGCTCGCAGATGGATCGTCGCATGGCGCAGATCGACCCCTTCACGTTGACCTTCGCTCCGCTGGCCGTCCAGGAACGGGCAGTGGAAGTGATTTCCCCAGAGAACCCCTCATTTACGAGGCTGATCGACGCTGTGCGTGACAGCATCGTTGACGTGGGGCTGGGAGAGGCGCTCACGGATCCGCCGTTTGGCCCCCATTTCAGCCTGGCCTATGCGGTTGCGGGGACGAGTAGCGAAGAGGATCGGGCGCTTGCTGATGCTCTTCACGCTCTGAAAACCGACAATTCGATGGAGTGCTCACAGATTGCTCTTGTCGAAGTCGATCAAGACCAAGAGGCCGGTATTTTTTCCTTCCGTCCTCTATATACTTGGACGGTCGGAACCCCGCGCTGACGTCGGGGAATACCCCACCACTCACTGAAAGGCGGATGTTCGAGGATGCCCAGAAAGAAACGAGCCAGCATCATTGATGTGGCTCAAGCAGCGGGAGTGTCGCAGGCGACTGCCAGCCGCGCACTTTCTGGGCATCCCGCCGTCAGTTCCCAAGCGCGCGTCGCTGTGCGCCAAGCTGCCGCCCGCCTCGGATATGTGCGAAACCTCGGTGCTGCTGGGATCGCCAGTTCCAGCACCACCACTGTCGGCCTTTTGGTGCGCAACGTTGGACACAGCTTCTATGGGAAAGTTGCAGAAGAACTCCAAGCGCACACCGACGAACTCGGGTTAGAACTGCTGATTACCGCTGGAGGTGACAGCAAAGAAGGCCAGATGCAGGCCATTAACAACCTCGTGGGACACGGGGTGGGCGTGGTTATCGTTGCTTCTGGTCGAGTATCGAACGAGGCCATGCAGTATGCGGCTTCCTTCGTCCCGCTCATTACTATCGGCTGTGGGGAAACCCGCCCTGAATTTGATTCCGTGCGCATCGATCCCGCGTATGAAGCGATGCTGGCGCAAAAAGTTGTGGCCTATGGACACCGGAAAGTTGCTGTCACCGCCACCAGCCACCCCCTCGCGGCCACCCTGCATGCCCGTACCGCAACCTTCATTACCCAGCTGGTTGTCGACGGCGTCCAGCCACATATCGTGACGTCTCACAGCGACTACGGTGAGGATCTTTTCGACGGCATTGACCGGGCGATTGATGCCGGGTGTACTGCGGTCATTACCGGAAGTGATCTGATTGCGGTGAAAATTTTGGAACACTTGGCCTCGCGAAGGATTGCCTGCCCGGAGCAGGTGTCGGTGACGGGCTTTGACGCGACCGGTCCGTATTCTTCACCGCTTTTGAACCTGACGACGGTTGCGCAACCGGTGCGTGAATTGGCGAGGCAGACCGTGCTGCTCGCGCAGGAACGCCTAGCCGGTTCCGAGGCACGCAACGCCTCGATCCTGGTGCCCGGAGAGTTCATCGAAGGAGGAACTCTGGGGCGCCTTCCTGAGGTCAAATAGGGATCTTTTCTCGTGAAAACGGACTGTGGGTGGAGGGGATCTATAGCTTTCTCCTCCACCCACAGACGTCGCTAGCGAACAATCACTCGATCAATATCAGGAGCCCATGGGGTGTTCCCTGAGATGGTCACAGTATTTGTACCGGAGTGGAGTTCGACTGGAATATCAACGGTTCGGACGATTTCCCATCCGCTGGGCTGCCCGTCATTTCCTTTTTTCGGAACGTGGAGGTGCCGCCACAATATTGCGGTCGTTGACGCGTAGCAGGAAAGGTGGTTGAGTAAATCTCTGGGATGCTTGCCCTCTACCCCGACGAGGAGGTTGAGCGCGCCTCACGCTGCCATGGCCACCAACAAAAGGTGATCGCGATCCGGCACGAGTTCGACACGTGCCCCGTGACCTCCACAGATTCCCACCAATCGTTGCAATTGCAGCGATATGCGCCTCCGCTGGGTACGCGGTGGGTGCAACAGAACGGCCCCGGCCATTGGAAGGTTTTGCTTCCGGTGGCCGGGGCCTGCTTGTTAGTGACTCAGATGTCGGACGTGATCTCGCTCGGAGGGTCCGGGATGAACGGAGGCGTCGCCCCCTTTCGGGAGCGTCAAGAGCAGATCCTCGATGATGTGCTGGAGCTTATGGCCCCAGCTGAGCGCGGCTCGGTAGCGAGCCCGCATCTGGTCGAGGTCGAGTGTTGCCGCCTCCAGGTCTTTCTCGAGGCGATCGACCTTGAGGGTCAGCCGCTCGAGTTCCGTTTTCATCGCGTCGAACGCCAGTATGAGCTCCGGGAGACGGGAGTGTTCGTGCTCGACGCGGCGCTGCGACCACCCGCTGATGAGGTTGCCGCAGACGATCCCCACCAGTCCGATCAGCGCTCCGACAACGACGTTATCGAGTTGGACCCACGGCACCGCCGCTCTCCTGACCGCGCATCCCGGTCGCACCCTCGATGTCAGCGCGAGTCATGCCGCCAGGCGTCACGACCCCCACCCACTCGAGAAGACTCACACCGCCGATTCGGATCCTGTCGCGCACCTGGTTGACCGCCCACGCCGTCCCGAGGAACGAAGGTCACCAGCGAAGAAGGTAAAGAGATGCGCCCCAGCGGTTGCAACGCGGGGGCGCGAGAGCAGGCGATAGAATTGCTCGTGAATAAGGGTATCACGTCTCGTCGGCCTTTGTGGCTATGGCGATCGTTGATCGGTGCGCTGGTTAAGGCCTGGCAGCGCCGCGCTCAGACACAACGCCAATCCTGAGCGACCGAGCACACGCCCTTAACGGGCAGTGTTCATGCGCCCAGCGCAAAAAGACTCCCGCGAGCGCCTATGTGAGTCTCGCCGGAGTTTGGTGTGGGGTGGGTCATCGTGAGGTAGTTGAGAGTGTCGCTCGTCTAGCGGCGAGGCTGATTACCTCGGCGCCCTGCTGCCGGTGGGCTGTGTTGGAGTTGGTGCCTATCCAAGCGGCGATAAGCGTGGTGGGCACGCCTGTTGCTTCGCTGATTCGTTTGAAAGGGGTGCCCGGCCAGGCGCGTTCGACTGCCTGCGCGAGGAGCGAGGGTCTTTCGGCGGGGACGTCAACTGGTTCGTTGAGGCGCCAGCCGCGCGCGTTGATCTGTCCGTACATGCTCTTCGCGCGTCCGGGCGAGATCAGGTGTAGTCCTTCGGCGCGCTTCACGATGGCCATGAGTGACGCCCCGAATCGTGCTTTGAGGCGCATGTAATCGGGAATCGTCGACCGCTCGCCAATTGACGCGCGCATGGGGGTTGCCGGCAGGAGGAGCGCTCCCGCGAATTCGAAGGCCATGCGTTCACGTGGCGACCTCGCACGAGGAGGGGTCACCAGGTCGCGGTCGAAGAGCAGGTGAGCGAGTTCGTGGGCGATCGTCATACGCTGTACGTCGCCGCGCTCGGGTCCCAAGGTTGCTATCACGGGCCGATTCTCACTGGCAGAGGGGCGCGATATGCCCGCCATTGTCGTTCCATAGGAACGTTGTGGGTCCAAGTTTGCGACGACCGCAACACCCATACGCTCCACCATGCGAGTCATCGATGCGACCGGGGCGTCCGCTCCTAATCCTGCGGCCTCGCGGACCGCCGTGGCTGCGTCGTCCGCATCCATGTCCAGAACGTCGGGAGGTGTGAACGGATAGTATCCCGAACGCTGCGACGCCGCGCGCCACAGATCCCCCGCAAGCTGCACGAGCGCCCCGATCCTACGCTCCTCGAAGGCTCTCGTTGACGCCTTCTTGCGGAACGTCACTGCAGCAGCATCTGATGGACGCGGCGCGCGCGCAAAGAACGAGAGGGGAACGGTGAATTCAGTGGCGAGCCGAACAGCCAGGTCCTCGGAAAGTGGTGATACGCCGTGGATTACCTTCGAGACAGCTCCCTGCGATACTCCAAGGCGCTCGGCTGCCTGTGCCTGCGTTATCCCCTCCAGGTCAAGGAGAACCCCCAGGCGCCCACCGTAGTAGTTAGCCTGCGAAGCCATGTCCCTCAGCCTCGTCGGCGTCGATCTGCGCGAAGAAATCCTCCTGCGTGTCCTCTTGCGCATCAGTGAATCGCAAAGACTTGAACCAATTGAGGTCCTCGCTCAGGGGAATGCTCGCATCGATCGGAGTCTTCCCCAGGTACCTCCCCGGCCCCTTGGGGTGAACCAGGCGCAGGGTGAAACCGTCATCCGCGCGGCCAGGGGTGTTGTAGTCCCACAGAAGCAGAAGGTTCAACTGAGGTATCGGGCTGTCGACCTCAAGGAGAGAGGGCTGCCAAAAGGCCTGTCGTGCCCCATTCCTGCCCGCAGCCGGAACCCCGCCGGGGAAAACGGCCGGCGACTCCTTCAAGAATCGCGCAGTAACATCGTCCGATTCTATGATCAGTTGCGCCATCTGCTGCGGCCTACCGGCAACGCGCCACCCCGGAGGCAGAATCTCATCGGCCATCAGGAACTCACGCAGACTCGCGCGCGCGACGAGCGGACGCAGCGCAGGGTATCTCTCGTGCGCGAGGCCGCGCATACGCGAATCGGCGTCCTGAAGTGCTGCCCCATGCGCGGCCCACATGGCAGGGGAGAGAGCTTCGGCTGCGTGCTGGATAACTGCAATCATGTCCTTTTCGGGCATAACACTCCTCCTTGTGCCTACGGGGAATATTATGCGTTAAAAAAACATGTTCCGCCATGGGGCGATACCCCCTCTTCGCCTCCTCGAGGACGACGCTTGACGCTCGGCCATTCTTGCTACCATCTCGCGTTCAAAGTCCTCGTCTGTGCGTTGATAACGTGTGGCCATGTCTGGGTCGGACCAGTCGTCGTGGGTCATGAGTGCTCGCGTTGTGGCGCCCGCCTGGCGGTCGCGAGTGGACGAGCAGCGGTGCAGGGCGTGCCGGCTACCGGAGTACCCGTCGGAATCTGAATACCTGTGGGGTGTTGTACGGCGGAGGCGTCTCCTCCGCGAGCGCGGCGACTTGGGCGGGGAGTAGGGGAACTGTCGAGACTGTGTGTGCCTCTCGTGCGGCGCCCTTGATGCGGAGTGGGTTTGAGGCCGGTAGGATGCGGTCGTCGTCGGCGGTCGTCCTTTCGAGGTCATCTAGCCGTGCCTCTGCCCACTCGTCGACGGTCAGTCCCCCGAGTGACTACTGGAGGGCTTGCTCGGCCTCGCGCGCTGCGACGATGTCTGAGTGCTCCCATGTCCCCGCGGCGATTGCCGATTGTTGGGCGCGGAGTTACCATTGCTTCCTGATACCCCTGGGGGTATCATCAATCGTGTCGTGGCGGGCACTCCTCGCCGTCGGAGAGAGAAACAGAAAGCGAGCCGAACGTGCGAGTAGTGGTCGTCGGAGGGGTCGCGGGCGGCATGAGCGCGGCGGCGCGCCTGCGCAGGCGCGACGAGGGTGCCGAGATCATCGTGTTGGAACGCAGCAAGTACGTGTCATTCGCGAACTGCGGGCTCCCGTACTACGTCGGCGGCGAGATCGACGACCCCGCCAAACTCCTCCTCCACACCCCGCAATCGCTCAAGGCCACCCTCAACCTGGACGTGCGCATCAACTCCGAGGTCACCGAGATCGACCCCGGTGCGCACAGGGTCCTAGTCGCCGACACGGAGACGGGCGAGGCCTACACGCTCTCCTACGACCACCTGATCCTCTCCCCGGGTGCCCTCGCCGCCCTCCCCCCGATCGACGGCCTCGACTCCCCGCGCGTGCACACCCTGCGCACGGTTGACGACGCCCTCGCCCTGCGCGAAGCCTCGGGCATGCGAGCCGTCGTTTTGGGCGCCGGGTTCATCGGTGTCGAGGCCGCCGAGGCCCTCGCCGCCCGCGGTTTCGAGACGCACCTCGTCGAGGTGGCCGACCACCTCCTGCCGCCCCTCGAGGTCGAGATGGCAACCCTGGTCACGCAGGAGCTGCGCGCCCTCGGCGTGCGCGTCCACGTCGGTGTCGCCGCCCAGTTCATCACCCACGGCGATGACCATGACTCCGTGACCCTCTCCGACGGCACCGCGCTGACCGCCGACGTCATCGTCGTCTCGACCGGCGTCCGCCCCGATACCGCCTTCGCCGAGGCCGCAGGCATCGAGACCAGCCGCGGCTACATTCTCGTCGACGCTCACGGTCGCACCAGCGCCGACGATATCTACGCGGTCGGCGACGGAACCATCGGCCGCGATCACGACCGCCCCGTCGCGCTGGCCGGGCCGGCCAACCGCGGCGGACGCCTGATCGCGGACGCGATAGCCGACGCGCACCAGGGCAGAGCCG
>ERZ773083.563-NODE-563-length-29815-cov-5.921371_pt1 | contig 29815 bp, 36 predicted proteins | sample MGYA00511465_ERZ773083 | MGnify/ENA primary metagenome ERZ773083 (study PRJEB29015, sample SAMEA2738001) | human oral metagenome | biome: human oral; feature: human-associated habitat; material: dental | place: China | collected 2060 ... | reverse complement strand
ACAGGTTAGTTAGACTATATCATATTTTTTTCTTGCTTTCAAGTCTTTCAAATTCGCCGTAAAGCCTTGAAAAAAGTGAATCTCATTCAATTTGGAAATGAGATTCACAAGCTGAAACAATATCGTTCTTTTTCATCTTTATCTTATTGTTTTATATTTCAATCGAATCGTTTTATATAAAACAATATATTTTTTATACCATATTTATTATTATATATATAAAATCCATATCATAAGATATGGATTTTATATCGTATATTTTTTTGAAAATTTTTTATATGGCAGAACCCCTGATAAATCGAGGGATTCTCCTAATATATGCCTTCTTATATGCGAATGAGATTCACCTGTGGATCTTCTCCCGCATTCAGCTCCACAAGCATGAATGAACCGCGCTGGTCGTCGCGCGGACGCGCGATGCTGCCGGGGTTGAGCACGGTGACTTCTCCGCGCTCCTCCAGTGCGATATGCGTATGTCCGTAGACTGCGATGTCTGCCCCTGCCTCGCGCGCCGCCTCTTGCAGCATCGCCGTATCAAAGCGTACGTTGAAGAGATGACCGTGCGTCAAAAAAATACGATGCCCCGCGACTTCGACAACCGCTTCCTCATAGACCCCATCCACGAAGAGGTCACAGTTGCCAAGCACACGCGCAACGCTCTTCTCCGACAGGAGCTCCAGATCGTCCGCATCGGGTGCAAAGTCCCCCGCGTGCAGCCACATCTCTGCCTCTGCTGCGCCCGATACGGCTAGCATCTTTTCAAATATGCGCGTGTTTCCGTGACTGTCGCTGACAATTCCGATCCTCATGCAAAACCTCTTTCCCGCAGCAATTTCTTCATCATGTCGAGTGCCGCACCGCGATGACTGATCTGATGTTTTTCCTCACGCGAAAGCTCCGCCATCGTGCGTCCGTCCGCACTGTAGAAATACGGGTCATACCCAAAGCCCTCCGTCCCCCGCGCCTCAGGGCGGATGCAGCCCCTGCACGTCCCCTCCGCACCGAGTTCCCGCCCATCCTCGAGCACGAGTACGAGCGCACAGTGGTATGCGGCGGCGGCACTCTCTGTCCCGCGTGCCCGAATGTCCGCAATCAGCTTCGCATTGTTCGCCGCATCATCGCCGTGCACCCCCGCATAGCGCGCTGAGTAGACACCGGGAGCACCGCCCAGAACCTCCACAGAGAGCCCTGAGTCATCGGCAAGCACTGCGAGCCCCGTCTTCTCCCTGTAGTAATGTGCCTTGATCCGCGCATTCTCCAAAAAGGTCGCCCCGTCCTCGATCGGCTCCTCAATCTCCCCCACATCCGGCAGGATGTCACGGATGCGTGAGAGCGGAACAAGCCGCACAGGCAATTCGTCAAATGCCCGCTCCATCTCGCGTACCTTCCCCTCGTTCGACGTAGCGATCAGTATAACTTTTTCTCTCATCGTCATCCCTCACGTCCCGGCAGCCATGAGAGTGTTTCGCCAAGGGCCACCTTCTGATGATCGATCAGCTGGCGTATGCCGGATTCTCCGAGGTCGAGAAGCGTATTCATCTCCATGCGCGTATACGAACGTCCCTCGCCCGTTCCCTGCACCTCGACAAATTCTCCCGCACCCGTCATGACGAGGTTCATATCGACCATCGCCGTCGAATCCTCCTCGTAGCAGATGTCGAGCAGCGGCGTATTCTCCGCATCGATGCCGACGCTGACCGCCGCAACATAGTCGCGCACAGGGAAGATGCCGTGTCTCGTGTAAAACGTTGCACACGCTTCCACAAGCGCGACAAATGCTCCTGTAACCGATGCAGTGCGCGTTCCACCGTCCGCCTGCAAGACATCGCAGTCAATGTGGATCGTGCGCTCCCCGAGCGCCTTCGTATCGACGACGGCACGCAGAGCACGTCCAATAAGCCGCTGGATCTCCTGCGTGCGCCCCGTCTGATGACCGCGGACGGCCTCGCGCGCCGTACGCTCCGTGCCCGCACCGGGGAGCATGGAGTACTCTGCCGTCACCCAGCCCGTCCCCGAGCCCTTCAAAAAGAACGGTACGCGTTCCTCCACCGTCGCCGCACATAGGACGCGCGTATGCCCCGTCGCAATGAGTGCAGAGCCTGCGGGATAGCGCTGATAGCCGCGCTCGATCCGCACGGGGCGCAACTGGTCGGCACGCCTCAGATCTCTTCTTGGCATGAAAGTTTTTCTCCTTTATGAGATTCGTTCAAAAAAGCGGGAAGAAGACACTTCCCGCTCCTATTTTACGTCGTGTGGGTCTCCTGATACTGCCGATAGTTCTTGATGATGCAGATCGGGGTCTTCTGTGAGGCGTTGCCGAATGGATTGTCGAGCAGGAGCTTGGCCGCGAGCTCCCCATTCACCCCGTCCGATACACCAACGACACGTGAACGCCTGAGATCGTTCACGTCTGCGATCATCCCGCCGAACGCCCCCACGCGGTCACGAATCCGCGTGGCAACCTCATCCGGCTCGGCAGGCCCATAGACAATGCACTTGTCAAAAGGCGGCATTGTTCCCGTCACATCGTCGATGAGCGCCGCCTCCTTGCCGCCCAACTGATAGAAAAGGCCGCTCTTTCCGACGAGTTTTCCGAGGAATCCCGCAAAGAGGGCAAAGAGAACGCGCCACTTGCCCTCCACATCCATGAGTGCCTGCATGCCGTGCGGACTGGCAAGACTGCCGTAGTCCGGGATAAAGCGGCACGCGAAACATGCGACTCCCGAGATGTTCAGCTCCTCGGGGCGCGCGATGCGCCCCTGCGTCACGGCGACCACACTCTCGGCACAGCAGACGAGATCATCTGCGGTCACCTGCGCGCCCGCATAGTACGCGATCGCCTCTGTGATATCGTCTGTATCGGTCAAAATCCGCGTCGGGACGGGGAGAATATTCAGCTCAGCCATTCTTCCTGCCTCCTTCCCGTACGAGGGCAACGCCCGCCAAAGCCGCGATCTCCTCTGCGGTAATTTTCAGCATGGTCTTTGCGTAATGCACCGGCATACGCCCCGTCTCCTGATAGATGAGATCCATGCGGAAGTCCGGCAGATGTGCAATCGCCTCTTCGAGCGTATTCCCCTTGCGTCCCTCGATGGAAAGTTTCAGGACGAGATCGATGCGCTCACGCTTCTGGATCAGCACTGCCTCGAAGTAATCGTCCTCACGTACTGCGCCCGCAAGCTCCACCTTGCCGCGCACTAGTGCACCGTCGTACTGCTCGTAGGGCAGCTGCACGCGCAGAATGGCATCCATGATCGTTGCACACTGCTTGCCCTCGTTTACGAACGGGATTGTCGCACCGATCACAAGGCGCTCTGCTGTCCGCTCGACAACGGAATACGCCGTCATCTCATCGACTTTCGGTACAACCTTCTCCGTACCGAGATAGGAAAAGAGCGCACGCCGTCCGATTTCTCCAACAACCAACACGGCAATCAGTAAATGCAGCCACCAATTAAATTCAGATCCCAATGTCGCGCCCCTCTTTCTCCTGCACCATCGCTGCCTCCAGCGGCTCGTAGAACTCCTTCGGCAGACGGGTGATATGCCCCGTCTCGCGAAGCGTAAATACATTCTCCGAAAAGCCCGTTACGAGCACCGTTCCCGCCGCATTCAAAATGCGGTACGAAAACGCCATCTTTGCTCTCGTCAATGCTGTCGCTGTTGTCTCGATCACGAGATCATCGTCAAAATGTCCCGGCGCATGAAACTGTGCCCCTACTTTTATAATGGGGAAGACATAGCCCGCTTCCATCAGCGCGCCCAACGTGATGCCGATGCGGCGCAGATAGGCAACGCGCCCGATCTCGAACCAGCGAATGTAGTTTGCGTGATGGACGACCTCCATTGCATCCGTATCGTAAAAATTCACCCGATGTGTCACCTGAATCGGCATGAATACTCCCTTCCTTCAAACAATCTCTTCCATACGCGCGGCACGCTCGATGGAGCGCTCCATGCGCGCGATCGCCTCCGTTCCCGTGATCGGACGGCCGGAGTCAAAGAACGAGCAGGGCGCCTTTGTCTCCCCCACGGGCTCGGTATGGATGCCCGCCCGCCGCGCAAGCTCCTCGATCGTGCCCTCATTTCCATCCACAAAGTGCATGGTCTTGGGGAGAATGCGGCGCAGCGTATCCTTGAAGTAATTGAAATGCGTACACCCGAGAACAATGGAGGAGTATCGGATGAGGTCGAACGGTGCGAGGGCATTCCACAGATACTCTTCCACACGCGGTGAGACAAACTCCTCGCGCTCTGCGAACTGTACGAGCTGCGGCAGGGCAACGAGATCGATGAGATGATTTGTATCGTACTCCTCGATGAGGCGGCGCAGCTTCTCCCCGCGCACGGTAATCGGCGTCGCCGCGACAAGGATGCGCCGCGCCGCATCCTGTGCGAGCGCCTTCTTTACCGCCGGCTCCATACCGATGATCGGCACATCGTAGATTTTACGCATGTCATCCGCCGCCACAGAGGTCGCCGTATTGCAGGCGATGAGCACCGCCTCCGCGTTCTGCTCCTCGATGAGGAAGGCCACCGCGTCGCGCACGTAGCCACGCACCTCCTCCTCGGTCTTCGTACCATAGGGCACATGATCGCGGTCGGCGAGAAAGAGGAATTCCTCGGACGGGAGTACCCGCCGCGCATGACTGAGTACAGTCAGGCCGCCAATCCCCGAGTCAAACAGAGCAATGCGCATACGTCCATCTCCTCCTTTGCGTCAACGATATTGTCCTATTATACCAACTTCTTCTGTCTTTGACAAATCACATCCTTCCCGTTATAATCAATTCGTTAAAATTTTTTGATATTTATGCGGAATGATTGAAATGATGAAACACCGTCTCAGAAAACAGGAATACCTCTTTGTCGCCTCTCTGCTGTTCGGTCTGGTCTTTGGTGCGGGCAACCTCATCTTTCCGGCTGCGATGGGCCAGCAGGCGGGTGCAGCGATGCTGCCCGCACTCATCGGCTTCTGCATCACAGGGGTCGGACTGCCGCTGCTCGGCATTGCAGCGATCAGCATCACGGCAAGCGAAAGTCTCTTCGACATCGGCAGAAAGGTCGGACGACACTTTGCCTACGCCTTCACCTGCGCACTCTATCTCTGCATCGGTCCCCTCTTTGCAATTCCGCGCACGGCAACCGTCGCCTTTCAGGTGGGCGCTGCACCGTTTGTTCCGACGGTCATGCAGGACGAGGCACTGCTGACCTTTACCCTCGCATTCTTTGTCATCGTCCTCTGCTTCTCCCTGCGTCCCTCGGGCATCCTCATCTGGGTGGGCAAGGTGCTCAACCCGCTCTTTTTGCTCTTCCTCGGGATTCTGATCGTGACGGCGATGCTGCTTCCGATGGGGGCCGTATCGGATGCGGTGCCGATAGGAGCATATGCGCAGCACGCATTCTTTACGGGGCTGCGCGAGGGCTACAATACGATGGATGTACTCGCCGCGCTCGCGTTCGGCAATATCCTCGTCAACGCGATCAAACGTCTTGGCCTCTCCTCCCCAAAGGATCTCTCCTACAGCACGATTGTTTCGGGTACCGTCAGCACTGCACTGATGGCGCTCATCTATCTCGCACTCACCTATGTCGGCGCACAGAGCCGCGCTGTCTACGGGCTGGATGCGAACGGCGGAGACGTTCTCGCCCATATCGCCGCGCACTACTTTGGTGCGTTCGGCGGCATTCTGCTCGGCATCACGATCACCTGCGCCTGCCTCAAAACAGCCATTGGACTTGTCACCGCATGCAGCACGACGTTCTCTGCGCTCTTTCCGCACTCCCTCCCATATCCGAAATACACTGTTCTCTTCACATTCTTCTCCTTTGCCGTCTCGAACGTCGGGCTCAACCGCATCATCGATTACTCGCTGCCCGTGCTCTACTTTCTCTATCCGCTCGCCATCGTTCTCATCGCGCTCTGTCTGATCGAAGGGCTCGTCGGATATCATCGCCCGCTCTACATCTGTACGATGAGCGGAACGGGCATCGCGGCGGCATTCGATTTCCTCCGCGCACTGCCGCCTGTCCTTCATACGCTTCCCATGATGGAGCCCCTGCTTACACTGGGCAATGTTCTTCCGCTCTCCGAAATCGGCATGGGCTGGGTCATTCCATCACTCAGCGGATGGATCATTGGCGCACTTGTGTGTGCAGGGCAGAGGCTTGACAGCACTCCGTAGTTTCTGATACAATAGCTACGCTTTAAGGAGAGGTGTCCGAGCGGTTTAAGGAGCCGGTCTTGAAAACCGGTGATGCGGCAACGCACCGTGGGTTCGAATCCCACCCTCTCCGCCATATTTCAAATACAAAAGACGACTGCACCCGCAGTCGTCTTTTTATATACTGATGAAATTTTAGAGCGTTCCAAAGATGCGGTCGCCCGCATCGCCAAGACCGGGGACAATATAGCCGTGTTCGTTGAGGCAGTCATCCACTGCAGCGACGTAGATCGGCACGTCGGGATGATCGGCAGCCACGCGGCGAATGCCCTCGGGCGCGGACACAAGGCACATGAGGATGATATTTTTTGCCCCCTTCTGCTTGAGCAGCGTGAGCGCGGCCGACGCACTCCCCCCCGTCGCAAGCATAGGATCGGGAACGATGAGCGTGCGCTCCTCTACGCCGCTCGGAAGCTTGGCGTAGTACTCAACCGGCTCCAATGTCGCGGGGTCGCGATAGAGGCCGATGTGTCCGACGCGGGCGGCGGGAACGAGCGTCAGGATACCGTCGAGCATGCCGAGCCCTGCGCGCAGGATCGGCACGATGCCGAGCTTCTTGCCCTCGAGCATCTTCGCGTGACACGGTGCGACGGGGGTTTCGATCTCCACGTCGCGCAGGGGGAAGTCACGCGTGATCTCATACGCCATGAGCATGGCGATCTCCGAGAGCAGTTCGCGGAACTCCTTTGTCCCCGTCTCCTTCATGCGCATGAGCGTCAGCTTGTGCTGGACGAGCGGGTGGTCGACCAGATGGAGCCCCTTAATATCGGACGGATGAAATGTATCAGCCATGGAACGGCTTCCTTTCTGCCAAAAGATTACTCGTACAGGGGATATTTCGCGCAGAGCGCGGCGACACGGCTGCGGGCCTCCGTGCGCCGTGCCTCATCCGTCGGCGCATCGAGGACGTGCGCAATGATCCGTGCGACTTCACGCATATCCTCTTCCTTGAAGCCGCGCGTCGTGAGCGCGGGCGAGCCGAGACGGATGCCACTCGTGACGAACGGACTGCGCGGCTCGAACGGAATCGTATTGCGGTTCGCTGTGATATTTACCTCGTCGAGGAGATTCTGTGCATCCTTGCCCGTAATCCCCTTGTTCGTGAGATCGACGAGCATGACATGCGTATCCGTCCCCCCCGAGACGATACGATAGCCGTGCTTCATCAGCTCATCCGCGAGTGCCGCCGCATTCTTTACGACCTGTGCGCCGTATTCCTTGAACGAGGGCTGCAGTGCCTCGCCGAGTGCCACGGCCTTTGCCGCGATGACGTGCATCAGGGGACCTCCCTGAATGCCGGGGAACACCGCCTTGTTGATCTTCGCGCCGAGCTCCTCATCGCGCCCAAGGATGAGGCCGCCGCGCGGACCGCGCAGGGTCTTGTGCGTGGTCGACGTCACGACATCGGCGTACGGGACAGGGCTCGGATGCTGCCCTGCGGCAACAAGTCCTGCGATGTGCGCCATATCCACCAGAAAGATTGCACCGACCGCCTTTGCGATTGCTCCGATGCGTTCAAAGTCAATCGTACGCGCATACGCGGAAGCCCCTGCAATGATCATCTTCGGCTTCTGCTCGTTCGCAAGCCGTTCGAGTGCATCGTAGTCGATGCGCTCCGTTTCCTTGTCCACACCGTAGGGGATGACCTTATAGTACGTGCCGGAGATGTTGACGGGACTGCCGTGCGTCAGATGTCCGCCGTCCGTCAGATTCATGCCGAGAATCGTATCACCCGGCTGCAGGAGGGCAAAGAACACCGCCATATTCGCCTGTGCGCCCGAATGCGGCTGCACATTTGCCCAGTTGGCTCCAAAGAGTTCCTTCGCACGGTCGATCGCCAGCTGCTCCGCCACGTCGACGTATTCACAGCCGCCGTAGTAGCGCTTGCCGGGGTAGCCCTCCGCGTATTTATTCGTGAGAACACTCCCCTGTGCCTCCATAACCGCGCGGCTGACGATGTTCTCCGACGCGATGAGCTCCAGTTTCGTGCGCTGGCGATTGAGTTCATCCTCAATCGCCTTGTACACCTGTGCATCTGCCTTGCCCAGCGAATCCATAATGCTCATAAAAACTCTCCTTCATCTATTTTCTTATCCTGTAGCGCCATGGTCTTCTCAACACGGCGCGCATGACGCCCGCCCTCAAACTCCGTGCGGATCCATGCACGCACAATCTCACCTGCAGGTCCGAACCCCGTCACACGTCCGCCGAGCGCGAGCACGTTTGCATCATTGTGTCTGCGTGACTGGAGTGCCGAATAGACATCCGTACAGAGCGCGGCACGGATGCCGTCGATCTTGTTCGCCGCGATGGCGATGCCGATACCCGTCCCGCAGAGCACGATGCCGCGGTCTGCCCTGCCTGAGACAACATCGGCGCAGACCTTCTCCGCGATGTCCGGATAGTCCACCGCCTCCTTGCCGAACGTGCCGATATCCTTTACACGGATATCACCGAACTCATGAAGCACCATCTTGACTTCTTCTTTGAGATCCACGGCTCCATGATCACTGCCAATCGTAATATTCATGGAAATGCCCTCCTTCTCACAGATTCCATTTGTCATTCTAGCATAAAAAATTGAAAAAAAACAGAGGATGCACGGGGGGATCACATACGAATATGCGGCCGCACCGCAAGTGAGAGAAAGAACAGCGCGGCCGCCGTCGCCACAATCGCAGCACCTGCCGCAATCCCGAGATAGTACGCCGAAAACAGTCCGACGAACCCCGAGACAAGTGCAATCATAATCGACGCGAGATGATATTCTTTAACGCTGCGAGCGATGTTGCGTGCAGCAGCCCCCGGCAGAACAAGCAGTGCATTGATGATGAGGATTCCGACCCACTGAATGCTCACGGCGACAACGACGGCGAGCAATGCGGCAAACAAAGACTCTACGGCGATGGTGGAGATGCCGCGGCTGCGCGCAAGCGACGCATTGACCGAGAGCAGAAGCAGCTGATTGAAGAGCAGTACCCAACCGATGAGAACGAGAGCGTTCACAGCACACAAGCCCATGAGATCGGCAGGTGTAATGCTCAGGATATCACCGATGAGGAGCGGCGAGAACTTCGAGAATCCCCCGCCGTGGCTCATAATCATGAGCCCGACCGCGATCGCCGTCGAGGAGAACACCCCGATCACCGTATCTGCTGAGGCCGCCGTCTTATGTTTAATATAGGTGATGAGGAGCGCAAATACAATCGAGAATAGGATGAGGGATGTGAGCGGTGCAATGCTGCCCACAATCGCACCGATGGCAATGCCCGTGAAAGCGCCATGTCCGAGGGAGTCCGAGAAAAACGCCATGCGGCTGGAAACAACCATCGTGGATAGGAGCCCAAAGAGCGGTGTCATCAAGAGAATCGCGAGAAGCGCATGCTTCATGAACGTGTACTCCATCCATGCGAACGGCAGGAGCATATCCAACCCATCATAGATCAGTTCCATGAGCGCGCTGCCTCCCCTTCATCCGTCTCTTCCGTCCGCCGCCGCAGTTGACGAACATCGGGCAGAATGCCAAAGATCCGCTCCATCTGCGGGTCGGAAAAAACCTCCATCGGCGTCCCCGCCGCCGCAATTCCGTGATCCATCAGCACGACCTTGTCCGCATGGCGCGCAACCATTCCGAGATCATGCGAGATGAGGAGGATCGCCAGATCTTCCTGCACGCGCAGCTCCGCAAGGATCTCATAAAAGAGTGTAAGCCCGCTCTGATCAACGCCTGAGACTGGTTCATCGAGCAGCAGCAGGTTCGGCATCGGGTCGAGCGCAAGCGCGAGCAGAACGCGCTGCAGTTCTCCGCCCGAGAGTGCCCCGAGGCGCCGATCAACCAGGTGCTCCGCGTGCACACGCTCCAGTCCGGCAAGCACCCGCGCACGACAGCGGCGTGCGGGGAAGAGCCAGACGGGGCGCGCAGTCAGGCATGCCATAAAGAGATCGATGACCGTCGTCGGTGCACTCAGATCAAGGCGCAGGTACTGCGGCACATAACCGATGACGGGATGTCCCGTACGGCGGTCATCCGCATCGACAAAGCGCAAGCTGCCCGTATGCGAAACCTCGCCGAGGATCGCGCGCAGGAGCGTACTCTTGCCCGCACCGTTGGGGCCAATGATCGCTGTCAGCTCCCCACAGTGAAAATGCAGATGAACATGAGAAAAGACCTCGAACGTCCCAAACGAGACACCGAAGTCCTCGACCTTGGTACAGCAGAAATGCGCGCAGCCTTCCGCCGTTCCTCTGTGATGAAAGATATGCCTGAGCATGGTGATCCTTTTTTCTAATCCGTCAGCCGCCGGAACTTCCACGTCCCCGCCGCGATGCCGAGCACCGCATAGCCCATAACCACACTGAGTGAAAGCACGGAGAAGTCCCCCGTCAGCCCGAGATCGCGCAGAAGATGGCTCGTGTGTGTCAGCGGCAGCAGCTCCACAATCCACCGCATGACATCGGGCAGCGCACTCGTTGAGAAAAACGTCCCGCAGAGAAACGACATCGGCAGCAGCACATAAAGATTCACCTGGCTCATCTCCTCATAGGAGGCCGTATACATCGCCGCAAGAAATCCGATCTCCGCAAAGATCATGCAGTTCAGCGTGAGCACGAGGAGAAAGAGCGGCGTGATCGTGAAATGCGCACCGAAGAGATAGCTGAGCACAATGATGATCGCCGATGAAATCAGTCCGCGCAGAACAGAGCCCGCAACCTTTCCGATGACGAATGCGTCGGGACGGATGGGCGCAATCAGATATTCCTCAAGGCTCCCATGATAAACGCGCTCCGCGTGCACTGAGATGATGCTGTTGAAGCTGATGTTCATGGAGTTCATCGCGAGAAGGCCCGGTACGAGAAAGTCCAGATATGAGCCTGTCCCAATATCGATGCTGCGCCCCAGTCCCCAGCCGAACGCGATGAGGAACATGAACGGCGACACCATGCGGCTCAGCACGTATTTGATCAGGCGGCGGCGCAGCACGATCCAGTCGCGCCAGAATACCGTCCAGATATCCCGCAGCATCACAGCCCCTCCTTTCGTCCCGTCAGCTCGATAAAGACATCCTCGAGATTTGTTGGGCGCAGCAGGACGCGCTGCATGCTCTCCTCAATCTCCCGTGCATGTGCACGCGCCTCTGCGCGCGTGTGAAAGAAGTGATAGGCGCGGCCGTCCGCATCATCCCATTCCACAGCATAGGCTCCAAGATTCTCGCAGAATGTGCGCGGGGTCTGCACGTCAATCAGTGTCCCTTTGTTGATAATGGATACACGGCCACAGAGTGCCTCCGCCTCTTCGATGTAGTGCGTCGTCAGGAGGACGGTCACGCCGCCCTTTGCGATTTCGCGCACGAGCTCCCAGATATGCCGTCGAATCTGCGGATCGAGCGCCACCGTCGGCTCGTCAAGAAAGAGCACCTGCGGGTGATGGATCAGCGCACGTGCAATGAGGAGGCGCCGCTTCATTCCGCCGGAAAGGCGGCGCACGTTGTCATTGCGCACCTCCGCGAGCTCCATCTCCGCGAGCAGCGCCCCGATGCGCGCGGTCCGCTCCGCACGGTCCATGTGGTAAAGACGTGCATGCAGCTCCATATTCTCCCAGACCGTGAGCTCCTGATCAAAATTGACATGCTGCGGCACCACGCCGATCCGCTCCTTGACGGTACGCGGGTCACGGCTGATATCCTGTCCGTCGATTCGGATGGTGCCGCTCGTCGGCTGTGTCTGCATGGTAAGCATGCGGATGATTGTCGTCTTGCCCGCACCGTTCGGCCCAAGCAGGCCAAACACCTCACCGCGGCGGACAGAAAGGGTGATCCCAGCCACCGCCGTCTTCCAGTCGCTCTGTTTTGCCGCATTCGTGTGCGGAAATTTTTTTACGAGATTCTCCATCTCGATCATCATGCATTCCATACCGTCAATCTACCCGAAACTGGATGCCCGCCACAAGGCGCGCCTTTTCCATCAGGGCGATGACCATGCGGGAGATCTGAAGTCCCTCCTCCACGCTCATATAGTCCTTGCGTGCGAAGATATCCCGCATGGCTTCAAACTCATGCACCATGCGGTGCGCATGACGGTTCAGCGCATAGGTCTTCTCCTCCCTGCCGCGCAGCCCAACGGTAAAGGACGTAAGTTCGTTCGGCGGCCCATCCGCGCGGATCCATCCCGACTCGCCCTGAATCATGAAAAAGGAGGGGCTTGAACTGTCCTTCGCCGCTGCAGCCGTCGCAACAAATCCATTGTAGCGCAGCGTCATCACGCCTGAGGTGTCAATGCCATTAAAGCCAATATTTGCCGTATAGACGGCGGACTGCGGCCGCCCAAAGAGTGCGGCGATCAGCGAGAGATTGTAGACATTCAGATCGTAAAGCACACCGCCCGAGAGCGACGGATCAAATGCCGGCGCCACATCGTGCGCAAGATAGCGGTCATAGCGGCTCGAGTACTGTGAGAAGTTCGCCTGCACAAGGCGAATGAGCCCGAGCTGCGGGAGCGCCTCCAAGATCCCCTGATAATTGGGAAGAAAGAGCGGTGTCACGGCCTCGAACAGATAGCACTGCGCAGCACGTGCGCGTGCGATCAGCTCTTCTGCCTCTGCGAGCGTCGAGGTAAAGGGTTTCTCAACGATGACGTGCCAGCCCGCCTCAATTGCTTGCCGTGCATAGTCAAAATGAGCACTGTTGACAATGCCGAGATAGACAAAATCCGCCTCATGTGCCGCAAGCATCGCGCCATAGTCCGTCGCGACCTGCGGGATATCAAACTCCTGCGCCATTGCCTGCGCCCGATCTCTGCTGTGCGGACGCGCACAGATCGTGACCACCTCGATGCCATCCACGGCACGCAGAGCAGTCAATGCATCGTGCGCAATCATCCCTGTACCAACAACCGCAATCTTCATCCGTAACTCCTGTTCATGGGCGAGCATACGCCGCTGTTCACGTTTCTCTGTCGTATCCGTTTATTATAGCAGGGTCTTCTCATAAAGAAAAGAGCCTGCCGCAGAAGCAGATGCTCCTGCAGCAGACCCTCATCGTACGAGGTGCGGACGGATACTTTTACTTCATCATTTTGATATGGTCCGCATCTGCATCCTTCTTGCCCTGCAGAGCATCCCACGCATCGTTTGCGCGCTCCACATAGACATCGCGGATCATCTTGTTCTCACCGATGCCGTGGAGGTAGGCATCGACCTTATAGCCCTCACCTTCGAGAATACTCTTATGCGAATCCGCATCTTTGCCCGCCATATCGTTGTGTGCATGATCGCCCGCAACCATCATGATCGGCATGAGCGTCACATTCTTAACCTTATTCGCCTTGAGCTTCGGAATGACATCCTCGAGGCTCGGCCACCCCTCGACCGTATAGACATAGACGTTCTTATACCCAAGTGCGTCCAGCTTCGCCTGAATGACGGCATAGTATGCGTTGGAGACGTGCGGCGTGCCGTGCGCCATCAGGAGCAGCGCATCATCCTTCCCCATCTTCGGGAACTGGCTGGAGACCGCCTGGAGGAATTCGCTCACATCATCCGGCTGCTCCTCCTGTCCCTGCCAGTACATGAGCGACGTGCCGCAGGTCATCGTCTTGAACTGCTCCTTGTACTCATGGAACACGGCCTTGACGTAGGAGTACTCCATGCCCGGGATGACATCGAGAGAGACGAGCGCCACACGCGAGTAGCCGTCCGCCTTAAGCTGCGCAAGCGCCTCCTCGGGGGTTGGGTACTTCACGCCCTCTTTCTTTGCGATGCGGTCGATGATGATGTGGGAGGTAAACGCCGTCACAACCTTCACGCCCGGATGTGCCGCCTTGATTGCATCCACCGTTGCCTCGATCGTCTTCTCACGCGTCTCCTTGAACGTCGTGCCAAAGCTCGTTACGACAATAGCATCCTTGTTCGTATAGTTCATCATCTGCGGATTCTCATACTTGAGGACACCGATCTCCGATGCCTCCATGAGTGCGGGGGTCGCCGTCTTGACCTCGGGGTTCAGCTCATACGAGGCCTCCGCCGGGCTGTACGAAAAGCCGAGGACTGCCGAGCATGCGAGGGATGCAACCAGCATTTTCTTCCAATTCTTCATCCGAATTCCTCCCAAAAAATATAAATAATAAAGGCTTTCCTGCCGCAGCAAGAAAGCCCCGTGAATCATCTTCACGAATCCCCTTCCCGTCGCTCGCAGGTATGTGCCCTTGGCACACGGTGGATTGTCAAACAGGCAGTTCTCCTGGCTCGGTTCATCGTTCCCCTGCGCCTTCCCAAGAGAAATCTCCTCTCAGTGGCATCCTTGCAGGTTCGCTCCCCTCACAGTGGCGGGACCGCGCCGGCTTATCCGGCTTCTCTATTAAGCGTGCATAACTGCACTGCACCTGTCTCCCAAAGATTAAATTCTAACAACATAGATAGCATACACCGTTATATGCAAATTGTCAATCGCTCGCACGCTTATTTTGTCGTATCTTCCTCCACATACGACCGCCATTCCCCCGATGTATCGGCGTCACCACGCTCCGCCGTCTCTGCAACAAAGGCAGAAACCGCATCGTAGTTCGCACGGACACCCTTTCTCGTGTTTTTGTAGGTCACGGCATTCGATTTCTTCACGCCGATTGCGCCTGCCTCCTCTGCCGCATCAATATTCGCACCGAGATAGATGAAGTCCCAGCCGGCTTTCTCCTGTTTGTCGGAGATCATCTGTTTGACCTTCGTTTTCGTAAACTCCGTGCTCGCATTCTCCATCCCGTCCGTGATGATGACGAAGATCACCTTGGTCCCCTTAATCTTTGTATCATCCTTTTGTTCCACCTTTAAAATCGTACTGCCCACAGCATCGAGCAGCGCCGTTGTTCCGCCCACTTCATAGTCCTTCGCCGTCAGCGGGTTCACCGAATGGATGTTGCGGCTCGCGTAGAGCACATCCGTCTTGTCATTAAAGAGTACCGCGGTCACGTGCACGGGAACGTCAAGTGCCTTCTGTTTTTTGATCATGGAGTTGAACCCGCCGATCGTGTCGGACTCCAGCCCCTGCATGGAGCCGCTCTTATCGAGAACAAGCACGAGTTCGATGCGCTCCGGCTTCTCCGCCGGCACCGCAGCCGCCATCGCCGTCTCCGCCATGCCGACTGCCGCAAATGCCATCCATAGAACACAGGCAAGGGCAGCGCATGAAATCTTCTTCCACATAGCAAAGCCTCCTTTACAACATAAGAACAAAAACACCTACGTTACATAGCATATCATCAGCGAAATGGTTTTTCTACTTATTTTTTGATTGCAGTGGGATTGCTGATCAAATGCAAAAAAGAGGAGCTGTCTGCTCCTCTATTCCTCCGGTGTGTGTACGGTACGGTTGATCGTCGTGAGTCCGCGATAGACGGTGCCGATGTCGAGATCGTCGCCGCGTGACTCCATGTATTTCTCCAATTTGCGCTTCACACGCTGCAGGGCATTGTCGATCGACTTCACCTGACGATGCAGGTCAACGGCGATCTCCTGATAGGACTTGCCGTCGAGATAGCTCATGAGCACGCGCCATTCGAGGTCGCTCAAGATTTCCTCCATCTTCTGCTCGATGTCCACGAACTCCTCGCGGCTGATGACGAGCTCCTCGGGGTCGCTGATGCGCGCACCCGAGAGCACATCGAGCAGGGTCCGGTCGGAGTCCTCATCGTAGATGGGCTTGTTGAGCGAGACATAGGAGTTCAGTGGGATGTGTTTCTGACGCGTCGCTGTCTTGATCGCCGTGATGATCTGACGCGTCACACAGAGCTCGGCGAATGCGCGGAAGGACGAGAGTTTGTCCTCGCGAAAATCGCGAATCGCCTTGAAGAATCCGATCATCCCCTCCTGTACGATATCCTCACGATCCGCTCCGATCAGGAAGTAGGAACGCGCTTTGGAGCGCACAAAATTGCGGTACTTGTTGATGAGATAGTCGAGCGCCTCATCGCCCTCACAGGAACGGATGTGCACGAGCAGTTCCTCATCACTGCAGCCGTCATAGATGCTGCTCTCTGCCGCCGCTTCTTCCGACTCCTCTTCCTCTGCGTCGAGCTCGCATGCCTCCAGTTCATCGACAGCTTCCTGCTCCTCATCCAACATAGACTTTTGCTTATCGCCGTAAAAAATCATACGATCGCTCCGTCACTTTCAAAGGCTTCTGACCGGGGTACCTGAAATGCAAACCACAGGCCACATACAAATGTCCCAGTATTTGTTTTATTATACCTCTATTGTAAAAGCGCCGTCAAGTGACAAAAGAGAGACGCAGCATGCCGCACTGCGCCTCTCTCAAATGCATGCAGTTATACGCGTACGCGGATGATAACTCTCTCCTCCGCGTCATTGTCATGGAGGAGCACAGACACATCTTCGAGTGCTGACGTAGGAACGTTCTTGCCGACATAATCCGCGCGGATGGGCAGTTCCCTATGGCCGCGGTCGATCAGCACAGCGAGCTGGATCATACGCGGGCGGCCAATGTCAAGGAGTGCATTCATCGCTGCACGGATGGTACGGCCCGTGTAGAGCACGTCGTCCACAAGGACAATGGTCTTTCCTGTGATATCAAGTGGCATCTCCGTTGGATGCACAACGGGCTGATAGGAGAGTTCGTTGAGATCGTCGCGATAGAGTGTGATATCAAGTACACCGCACGGCAGGTCATGTTGTTCGATGTGTGCGATCTCCTTCGCAATTCGTGCAGCAATCGTCACACCGCGCGTGCGGATTCCAACGAGCACGAGATGTTCCGTCCCCTTGTTCTTCTCAACAATTTCATGAGAGATCCGCATGAGTGCGCGCCGAATGCCGTCAGCATCCATCAGAACTGCCTTTTCCCGAAACTCCGTCATGACATCATCTCCTCATCTGCTGCTCTGCAGCGTGCACAAAATCCCCTCCATATCCGCGGGGAGCGGCGCAGTGAACGTCATCTCCGCCCCCGTGCGCGGATGCATGAGGCGAAGCGTCATCGAATGCAGCGCCTGGCCTGCTACTGCAAAGGGATTTTTTTTTGCCGTATACTTCGTATCCCCGACGAGCGGATGCCCGATGCTCGTCATGTGGACGCGGATCTGATGGGTGCGCCCCGTCTCCAGACGACAGGCGACATAGGTGTAGTCGCCAAATCGTTCAAGCACCTCAAAATGCGTCGTCGCCGGTTTTCCATTCTCGCGTACAATTGCCATCTTCTTGCGGTCGGTCGGATGTCGTCCGATATCCCCTGTAATCACGCCCGCACGCGGGACAATATTGCCGTGCACGATTGCGCGGTATTCACGCTGCGCCTCCTTGTCTCTGATCTGACGGGCGAGATAATGGTGTGCCATGTCATTTTTCGCTGCAACCATAACGCCCGAGGTATCCTTATCGAGCCGATGCACAATGCCGGGACGCAGCGCTCCGTTGATGCCCGAGAGATCCTTGCAGTGCCACAGCAGCGCGTTGACGAGTGTCCCCGTATAGATGCCGGCAGCGGGATGCACCACCATGCCGCGCGCCTTGTTAATGACGATAATGTCCGCATCCTCATAGAGAATGTCGAGCGGAATATCCTCCGCACAGATCTGAATCTCCTCAGCGGGCGGAATTGTGCAGACGATCTCCTCACCGCCGCGCAGCTTATAGTTCGCCCTGCGAACCGTGCCATCCACCATGACCTGTTCGTCTGCAATGAGGCGCTGTGCATAGCTGCGCGAGAGATCGGGCAGCCGCCGCACGAGGAACAGATCCAGACGCTCATCCGCACGGTCGGCAGTGAATGCTGTGCTCATCATCAAATTTCCCTTCTCTGTACGAAAAGTGCCCAGAGGACGGCACTCGTGCCGAGGACGATGGCGATGTCCGCGATGTTGAACACGGGCCAGACGCGAAAGTCGAAGAAGTCTACCACATGTCCGAGGCGAATGCGATCGATCAAGTTGCTCACAGCTCCCGCCGCGAGTGCGATGCTGCCGTAGTGGATGAGAGGTCCGCTGCGGCGCAGGCGTTCATAGAACACTGCGAACGCGATCGCGAACACAGTTGCCGTCACGAGAAAGAGCCACTGCTGACCGCGAAAGATCCCAAATGCTGCCCCTGGGTTGAGCACGAAGGTGATATGAAAATATGGCGGTACAATCGGGATGCTCTCCCCCGGCAGCATCGTCAGTTCCACATAATATTTCACAAGCTGGTCAAGCAGCAGTATGGTCAAAAAAGAAATCGCGGCTTTTACGCGCCCGCTCATTGTTCGCAACCGCCCTCCTCACTCTGCTGTTCGTCTGCCGTCCGGGTCTTCGTTTTCTTTTCCGCCACCATATCGGGCATCTCGGCAATTGCATCCTCGATGAGCGCAAGCTCCGCCTGCACATTGCCCTTTATGCGGCGCAGGAATTTATGCTTCTCCCGCACAAGGCGCTCGTACTCCGCTACAATGGCACGCACCTTGTCCGCTGCCTCGTCGAGCTGTGCCTTTGCCTGAAGCGTCGCCTCACGGCGCATATTCTGCGCCTCCTTGGCAGCCGTCTCAATCGTGAGTTCGGCATTCCGCTTCGCGCTCGCCGTCATGTCCTCGGCAGTTTTTTGCGCCACGACAATGGTCTCGCGCATACTCTGCTCAATGCGGCGAAAATCCGCGATCGTCTCCTGTGCATGTGTGAGTTCTGCGTGCAGACGATCTCTCTCATCGATCACCTCGGCATAGGCCTGCATGACCTCGTTCAGGAAGTCGTTGACCTCTCCCTCGTCAAATCCGCGAAAGCTTCGTCCAAATTCCTTCGCGTGTATATCCATCGGTGTCAGCATACCGCGCCCGCCTTTCCTCAAAAGAAACGGTTCAATACGACAACCGTGCGCCCCTTCTTCGTCTGACCGCGCACCTCCGTCACCTCGACCCGTCCGCGTCCGCGCATGGAGAGAACATCGCCCTCCTTGATCGTCTTGGAGGCACTCGCCGCACTCTGCCAGTTGAGCTTCACCTTGTCCGCCGCAATATCGTCTGCCGCACGGCTGCGCGAGATCCCAAAGCCTGCTGCGACAATGGAGTCAAGGCGCAGTGAAGCGACCGTCGCACGGATCTCCTTCGTCCGTTCCTCACGCGGTGCGATATCTGCCACATCGCCGCGCACGGTCTTGACCCCGACCGCACCGATCATGGTCAGATTGTTCACGATGAAATCCGCAATCTTTGCATCGCAGATAATCTTTGCCGTATCGGCTGCGGGCAGGATATCCCCGATCAGCTCGCGCTCAATGCCAAGCCCCATGACGGCACCAAGCACATCGCGGTGCGTGAGCCGTGCAAACTGTCCGTTCCACGCTGCCTCCACACAGGCAACGGAAAAGCCGTCCGGCGTGCCCGCAAAATCCCGATGGCGCAGCATGGCACGCTGACGCTCTGCGCCCACATAGCCTCCGTCAAAGTCGAGCTGAATCCCATCGCAGCTCACACAGATCGTCTCTGCAATCTCCTGCCCGTAGGGGTCGAGAAAGGGACTGATCCGAAACCTTGCTGTCTTCATCACTGCCTCTGCCAGATCGAGAAGGCGCATTGCCGTCTCCTCGCCCTCGCTGCCGCGATAAAAGCGGAGTATCCGCTCCCTCTGCTGCTCTGCCATTATTTTCTCCCCAATTCTCTTGAACGCTCCGTCGCTGCAAGAACTGCCTCGATCAGTGCGGAGCGCACACCTGCGCGTTCCATGACACGCAGCCCCGCCGCCGTCGTTCCCGCAGGGCTGGTCACCGCCGCCCTGAGATCGGCGGGCGAACACGCTGCCGTGAGTGCCATCTGCGCGGCCCCCAGCAGGGTCTGCGCAGCAAGGAGCGCTGCCGTCTCACGTTTCAGCCCCGCCGCGACGCCGCCCTCAACGAGCGCCTCCATCACGAGGAATGTATACGCAGGGCCGCTGCCCGAGAGCCCCGTCACGGCATCAAGGTCGCCCTCATGCACGCGCACCGTGCGCCCCGCCGCACCGAGCACCATCTCAGCCCGTTCGGCAGCCGTTTCGTCCGCATGTGTCCCGCACGCATAGGCGGACATACCTGCCCCCACGGCAAGCGGTGTATTCGGCATCGCGCGGATGACGGGCTGATGCGGATATGCCGCCTCGATTGCATGGATCGGAAGCCCCGCGACGATGGAGAGGACAAGTGCGCCCCGCTTGAGGTGCGGTGCCGTCTCCCGCATGGCGGCTGCAGCCGCCGCGGGCTTGATGGCGAGAATGAGCAGATCAATACGGGGCAGAAAGGATTCTGCCCCTACTTGCGCACGTATACCGTATTTGCGCACGAGTTCATCGCAGCGCATTGCCTTGTGCTCCGATACAGAGATGTGGGACGGCGGCACCGTACCCGCATGGAGCAGCCCTGCGACCAGAGCCTCTGCCATTGCACCCCCGCCGATGATGCCAATCTGAACAGCCCCCTGCATGGGTGTCACCGATTGGGAAAGGGCATATCGTCGCCAAGGCGATGCCCATCCTCAGAGTAGCTGACATTGACATTGTTCGGCGCACAGAGAAAGACGTTGTTGCTGATCTTCTTGATATCACCATTCAGTGCGTACGTTGTGCCGCTGATAAAGTCGATGATGCGGCTCGCTACAGACTTCTCCGTTTTCTCAAAGTTGAGCACAACGGGTTTTTTCTTCTGGAGATTGGATGCCACCTGCTGCGCATCGTCAAACGACTGCGGCTCGATGACGATCACATTCATGCGATATGCTGCGACCACATTGTCAATCGCTGCATTGCCCGTTCCGCCCAAAGAAGCAGAGAAGTCCGGAAAGGAAGATGCGTTTGCACCGGTCTCTGCACGTCGACCGGTGCGCGTGCCGATCTCCGTCACGGGAGCACTCTTCTTTTCCTCCTCGTGAATCTCATCGTCCTCCATCTCATCCTCCGCTGTGACGCCGATGAACTTCGATACTTTCTTAAAGATACTCACTGATCCCTCACACTCCTAGAGCGTTATACACACGTGCGCCAAAAATCGCTGTTCCGACCCGCACGAGATTCGCCCCCTCCTCGACCGCAATCTCATAATCATGGGTCATCCCCATCGAGAGATAGCGAATATCCGCCGTGCGCGGTTCTGCCGCCTTTACCTGCTGAAAGATTTCATACATTGTACGGAAGAGCGGTCTGCACTCCTCCACATCGTCATAATTCGGCGCAATGCACATAAAACCCTGCAAGCGAACACAGCGCAGGTCATCAATCGCTGCAAGCATCGCATCCAGTTCTGTGCGGTCGATCCCGGATTTGCTCGCCTCGCGTGCCAGATTGATCTGTATGAGGATGTTCTGCACCTTGCCAAACTTCGCCGCCGCCTTGTCGATCTCCTGCGCCAGGTGCAGGGAATCCACGGAGTGAATCAGATCGAACTGGCGCACGGCGTGCTTCACCTTATTGGTCTGCAAATGTCCAATGAGGTGCCATTTTACCTCTCGTTCCAATGTTTCTGCCTTTGCGGTTGCCTCCTGCACGCGGTTCTCCCCGATGTTCATGATTCCCGCATCGATGGCCTCCTGCATCGCCTCTACAGGGTGGTTCTTGGTTACGGCAATCAGTTCCACAGGCGCATCCTTCGAGACTTGCGTGCGCCGTGCACGCGCCGCCGCAATGCGCGTACGAACATCTTGAATGTGTGCTTCGATCATTGTATCTTGATTCATCTTAGTTCCATCACCGCCGCAAGTCGTCCCGTCCTGCCGTCTGCGGCACGATAGGAATAAAAGAAATTTCGATCACAGGAAGTGCATATATCCGCACAATCAATATTCTGCTTGGAGATCCCTGCCTCCATGAGCTGTATGCAGTTCGCCGCCCAGAGATCGAGATGGATTTTGCCGTCCCGCTCCTGCACAATTTCATCTGCATCAGCGGGGAACGCCGCACGAAAGTGCGCCGCGACATCCGCGCCAACGGCATAGCAGCCAGCTCCGATCGAGGGACCGATCCCCGCCAGCACATCCGCGGCATCTGTTCCAAACTCCTCGCCCATGCGTGCGAGCGTCTTTGCTGCAATCCTCTGCACCGTCCCCTTCCAACCCGCATGGACGACGCCAGCCGCGTTGTGCACGGGGTCATAGAGCAGGACGGGAACACAGTCCGCATAGCAGAGCATGAGCGCAACACCGCTGTCATTCGTGATGAGCGCATCCGCATCCGCAAGGGCATCGGCATAGTCATGTGCCCCGCGTCCCGCATCCCGCCGAAAGGCGCGCACGATCTCCGTGCCATGCACCTGACGTATCGTGCAGATCTGCGCCGCATCGAGTCCGAGCGCGGCAAAATAACGCCGCCGATTCTCCCATACGTGCGCGGGATCATCGCCGACATGCAGCGCCATATTGAGGGTATCAAAGGGCGCTGTACTCACGCCGCCCTGCCGCGCCGAGAAGCCATGCACGAGCCTGTCTTCAGGGAAGATGGAGAGACTGCCGCTCCACAGATTGCCGCCTGTATGGCGCAGTACAAAACTCATTCGCTGATCCTTTCTTCCTTCGCCCTGCATACACCGCAGCGCGTACAGCCGTCAAAGCAGCCGAGGGTCTGTTTGAGTGCCGCCGCTCTTTCATACTCCTGCCGCAGATAGTGCTTCGTAAAGCCCATGTCCAGATGCTCCCACGGGAGAAGATCGTCTGCCTCCCATGCCCGCACAAGGTAGGCATCGAGGGAAAGCCCATCTGCACGCATCTCCCCCACGAGATCCTTTGCTCCACGTCCCTGTGCAGCGCGCATAAGGGGCACCGCCAGCCGTCGGTCGCCGCGCGCAAGGATCGCCTGTACGAGCGCCTCCCGCGGCGACTCGAAGTTGACGACGATTCTTTTATGGCGGCGCAGTTCCCCCGTGAGCATCTTCATGATTGCATCGAGACGCCTCTTGTCCGCCATTGGCATCCACTGGAACGGTGTGAACGGCTTCGGCACGAACGGGTTGACACTGAGCGTCAGTGTGCCGCGGCTGCCCTTTTCATCCATATAGCCGCGCAGCCGCACGGCGAGATCGATGATCGCAGCAATATCCGCATCCTCTTCAAACGGCAGCCCCACCATGATATAGAGCTTGAAGTTTGGAATATGAGCCGCTGCGCCGAGGTCAATCGCCGTGAAGAGGTGATGTTCCTCGATCCCCTTGTTGATGACGGCACGCATGCGGGCACTCCCTGCCTCGGGCGCAAGCGTCAGCGTCTTTAGCCCACTCGCGGCGAGAGATTCAACGAGTTCCCGTGTCACCGAATCCGCACGGAAAGATGCGACCGACATGGACAGCCCCTCACCGAGAATGGAACGGCAGAGCGCATCGATCTCCGGATAGTCCGAGATCGCAGCCCCCATCAGTCCGATTTTCTTTCCGTAGGGAAGTGCGGCGCGCACTTCCGCCTCGATCACGGAGAGAGAACGGTTGCGCGGCCGGCGGAAGCAGTAGCCAGCCATACAGAAACGGCAGTGCCTTCCACAGCCGCGTGCCGTTTCAATAAGGTAGAAGTTGAACTCCGTATCATCGGTAACAACAACCGTGTGGGCAGGGTGGGCATCGAGATCCTCCACCCACTGCCGCGCGACCACAGGGGGTGCACCTTCCTCCGGCACAAGGCGCGTGAGCCGCCCCTCTGCATCGTAGGAGGGTGTGTAGCACGCGGGCACATAGACCCCGGGCAGGTGCGCAAGGCGGCGAAGGAGCGTCGAGCGATCCAGCCCCTGACGAACGCACTCATGGTAGGCATCCATCAGAGCAGGCATGACTGCCTCGCCCTCCCCGATCACAAATGCGTCAACAATTTCCGCAAGCGGCTCGGGGTTAAAGGTCGCACACGGTCCGCCCGCAACGACAAGCGGATCACGCGCCGTACGTGCTGAGGCAAGAGGTCTTACGTGACTCATTGCAAGCATTTTGACGACGTTGAAATAGTCCATCTCAAAGGAAATGGCAAAACCGATGACGGCGAAGTCCGCAAGAGGCGTCTGCGTCTCCACGCTCATCATCGGCGTCTGCGTGCGCTCATAGCGCGGGAGTTCCGTGCGGTCAGGCAGGAAGAAACGCTCGCACGCAGTGTCCGTGCGCTGGTTGAGAAGATCATAGATGATGTGCAGTCCGAGGTTCGACATCCCGACAAAGTAGGTATTCGGATAGACCAATGCAAACCGCGTGCGCCCTCCCGCCGGATAGCGATAGGCTCCGCGCTCATTTGCACAGCGTTCCTGCAAGCTGCTCTTCAGCCGATGATCCAAATCATACCTCTTTCGTTTCCCCTACTCCTTTCCTCGACGTGCACGGAGTGTTTCCAGTTCCTCGATGAAATTCGTGATGTCATCAAATTTTCGATAGACGGAGGCAAAGCGGATGTAAGCGACCTCATCGAAATCCTTCAGCCGCTCCATCACGATCTCCCCGATCTTCTCGGACGGCACCTCCGGCTCCGTCCGGTTGCGGATATCCCGCTCGATCTCCGCGACAAAATTTGTGATTCGCTCCATTGAGATATCACGCTTGTCGCAGGAACGGATGATTCCCGTCAGGAGTTTGTCACGGCTGAACGGCTCGCGGCGATTGTCACGCTTCACCACCATAAGCGGCAGCTTCTCCACCACTTCATAAGTTGTAAAGCGCCGTCCACATTCGCTGCACTCACGCCTGCGGCGAATTGTCGCTCCGTCGTCTGCGGCGCGCGAGTCGATCACCCGACTGTCCGGCTTCTTGCAAAAAGGACATTTCATCGTGCATCATCCTTCCTCGTATGCCGTGGATCACTGCGTATTCGCCATATTCCTTGCAGGTCTTGCATCCTTCGTGTCGGCGATGGGTGTCTTTCTCTCCTGCGCCTGCGCAGACGAATCCGGCTGTGCTGGCGCAGAAGAGGCTGCAGCGGATTCCTGTGCGCGCGCAGAAGGAAGCGTATCCTTCAAGTCCTTCGTGGTATTCGTAAAGCGGCGTTCGAGGACTTCTCCGTTGTCACCGAATTTGCCGAGTTTCTTGCCATTGAGTGTCACATCCAGTGCGCCCGCATTGCCCGCACGAATGACGACGGATTCCTTGCCCTGCCAGTTCTCCATCTTGCCCTTCTCGATGATTCCCTCAAAGACGCTCTTGCCGTCAACACTGACCTCCGTCCAGCAGCGCTCCGTCAGCGTCACGCTCACACGAACCCCATCAGCGTTCTTCTGCGTGTCCGGCGGATTGGCAGGTGCGGCAGCCGGTGCTGCGGCGGGCTGCTCCGCCTTGACGGGCGGCTGCACAGCCTCGCGTGCTGGTGCATTGATCGCGGAGATAACGGCCGCTCCCCCACCCACGAGCGCAGCCAGAACGACGATCCCCGCCGCGAGTTTTCCAAAGATCCCCGCGTATGAAGAGCTCTGCTGACCGATGGAGATCTCCGAGAGGGACTCGTCCCCCACGTTGCTCAGGGAGATGCGCCGCGCAGGGCTTTCCACCTCCACCGGAGGCGGTACGGGCGCGCTCCCATTCTCCTCTGCAAACTGCTGCACAAGCTGTTCTGCGTCCAGACGCAGAAATTTTGCATAGTTACGAACAAATCCCTTCGCATAGACCAGCCCTGGCAGCTCCTTGATATTCCCGCGCTCGATGTGCTCAATATAAAGCCCACGAATACTCGTCCCTTGCTCGATATCGGCAATCGTCAGCCCTTGTTTCTCGCGCTCTCTTCGCAAGATGTCCCCTACCATGAGACTCCCTCCCTGACTTTTGTCACTTTCGGAATACATTGCCCTCATTATACATGAACTACTCTACAAAGACAAATGTTTTCAGGGAATCGCTGATAAAATGAAGTCCGTCAGATTGGCGCAGATTTTTCGTCCGAACAAGGAGGCAAACCGGACGCATAGCCAAAGCTATGTGGAGGATTTGCCGACACAGTGCGGGCAAAAAAGATGCGTCAAGATGGCGCGGCTGAATTTATCAGTGCTTCCTCAGCGTTCCGATGCGATTTGGCGCAGCGCATCGACAAATGCGGTCACATCCGCCCGTGTTGTAAACCGACCGAGGCTGACGCGTATCGCCCTGCGCGCCTCAGCCTCGGAAAGCCCCATCGCGCGCAGGACGTGAGAGGGGTGTGCCGCCCCCGCACTGCACGCACTCCCTGCAGAAACGGCAAATCCTGCGAGATCGAGCCGAATGAGAAGTGTGTCCTGCCCAAAGCCCTCAATGCCGAAGTTCAAAATCCCCGCGAGGCGCTCTGTCTGCGCCCCATAAAAAGCGATGCCGTCCACCGCGCCGAGCATCGTCCGAAGGTGCTCCGTATCAGCACGCAGACGCTGCGCCTCCACCGCCATCTCTGCACGCGCAAGCTCCGCTGCGTGACCGCAGCCGACAAGAGCCGCGACATTCTCCGTGCCCGCACGGCTGTCACGCTCCTGTGCGCCGCCATAGAGAAGCGGCGCACATTTCGTCCCACGCCGGAGATAGAGAGCACCAACGCCCTTGGGTCCGCAGAATTTATGCGCAGAGAAGGAAAGAGCATCCACCTGCAGCGCATTCACATCGAGTGGAATATGTCCAGCCGCCTGCACCGCATCCGTATGAAACGGGATCCCATGCGCACGTACACGATCCCCGATCTCCTGAATCGGCTGAAGCGTTCCGACCTCATTGTTCGCCGTCATAATGCTGACAAGCGCGGTATCGGCACGCAGCGCCGCCTCCACATCAGCGGGGTCGACACGCCCCTGCCCGTCGACCGCAACCTCGGTGACGGAAAACCCACAGCGTTCAAGACAGCGGCACGTTGCACGCACGGCAGCATGCTCGACCGCAGAGATCACGATATGCGCACCGCCCCCCGCCGCTCTGCGCTCCTCGGCAATCCCACGGACTGCCCAGTTGTCACTCTCCGTGCCACCGCTCGTAAAGTAGATCTCATCCGGCTGCGCCCCGATGAGCGCAGCCGTCTGCTCTCGTGCACGCATGACCGCACGGCGGGCATCCTGACCAAAGCCATGCAGACTGGACGGATTGCCATACATATATGTCAAATACGGCTGCATCGCATCGCAGACACGCGGATCAAGCGGGGTCGTCGCAGCATAGTCAAGATAGACCGGCTTCACTGATTGCACCCCACGCGGGCACGATTACGCTGCACGAGATCAGCGAGCGAAATATTATTCAGCACGGAGTTGATGCTGTCACAGACTTCTCCCCAGATCTGACGCGTCACGCAGCTCCCCGCACGCACACAGCTCTGATCATCCGCCTCCGCACTCGTCAAAAGGCAGTCCACGAGAGCAATCGGCCCCTCCACCGCCGTGATGATCCGCCCGATCGTCACCTCCTCGGGGGGCAGTGCAAGCGTATAGCCTCCCTGCGCACCGCGCACACTCTCCACAAGCCCCGCACGCCGCAGCGGCGACATCAGCTGCTCAAGATAGTTCTCCGAAAGCCCCTGCGTCTTTGCAATCGCCTTGAGAGGCACAACCCTCTCTCCATAGTGCAGGGCAAGTTCATAGAGCGCCGTCACACTGTAGCGCCCCCTCGTTGATAACTTCATAGCATCTCCTAGACGGGTGGACATTCCCCACCAATCCCGACAAAACCAGTCCGCTTCACGTCATTATAGATGAGTTTTGTTCTCCTGTCAAAGCATCATGCACCCGTCGAGCCGAACCCGCCTGCGCGCGCGTGCCCGCGCCCTGCCGAATCTCCATCCACCGTGAGATAGCGTGTGAAAATCCCCTGCGCGATCCGCTCCCCCGCCGCGATTTGCACCGTACCTTTCCCATAGTTGTAGAGCGGGATGTAGATATGCCCTTCGTTCTCCGCATTGCCATAGTAGTCCGCATCAATCACGCCCACACTGTTCATCAGCATGAGGCGCTTCCTGAGTGCCGTGCTCGACCGGATATAGATGAGCAGCACTTCATCGGGCTGCATATACGCCTTGACCCCCGTCGGCACGAGCGCACACTCTCCCGACGCGATCTCCACCATCTCTGCCGCTGCAAAGTCGTAGCCCGTGCTCGCCCCCGTCTTGCGCTCCGGCAGGTGGATCCCCGTCGTCTGATACATCGAAACAATCTCAAATCCGCGTGTTTTCATATCGTCTCCTCAAATAAAAAGCCGCCGCGCCGAACTCGGTGCAGCAGCACTGTTTTTCTGCCATCAGGACTCCTCGGGCAGCACTTTCACCATCTGCGCAGGTGTAATCGTGGAAATCGCGTGCTTGTAGAGCATCTGCTGTTTCCCCATCGCATCCACGAGGATGACAAAGCTGTCAAAGCCCCGTACGATTCCCTTGATCTGAAATCCGTTCACGAGATGGATCGTCACAGGAATACCATCCTTACGCACCTGATTGAGAAAATTGTCCTGCAAGTTGATGATTTTTGCCGTCACGCCTGAGCGCTCCTTTCTCGTTCCTCCAACCATTCACGCACATCTACAAGGATCGCACGCAGGAGCTCGGATGCCGTCAATGTATCCGCATCATACCAGCGAATGTAGGACATACGGCGATACCACGTCATCTGCCGCTTCGCGAAGTGCCGCGTCGCCGTCTGAATGGCGCGGATCGCATCGCTGCGGCTCATCTCTCCTGCGAGATAGGCCGCCGTTTCCCTGTAGCCGATTCCCTTCATCGCCGGTGCATCGCGGCTCACCCCGCACGCAAGAAGTTCCGCGACCTCATCCGGCAGTCCCGCTGCGAACATCTCCTCTACGCGTGCATTGATCCGCTCATAGAGATGCGCACGTCCCCGTGAGAGTCCGACGACAAAGGCATCGTACGGACTCTCACCGCCCGCGTGTGCGCACTCCTGCGAGATGCTCTCCGCACCGTAGCGGACGACCTCAAGTGCGCGGATCACACGTCTGAGATTGTTCGCATGCAGCCGTTCCGCCGCAGCCGGATCACGATGCGCCAGAAAGGAATGTACGCGCACATTTCCACGCCGCCGTGCAACCCCCTCCATCGCACGGCGGAACAATGTGTGCGCACTCGTTTCGTTAAAATGATACCCCTCGACAAGTGCCTTGATATACAGCCCCGTCCCGCCAACGACGAACGGCAGCCGCCCCTCAGCCGCATGCGTGCGCACAAGAGCGTCAACGCGTGCCACAAACTCCGTCACGGAGAAGGACACCTCTGCAGCCAACACATCCACGAGATGATGTGCGACACGAGCCCGTTCCTCTCGTGTCGGCTTCGCGCTGCCGATGTCAAAGCCGCGATAGAGGCACATGGAGTCGCCCGAGATGATGTCCGTCCCCAGTTCCTCTGCAAGCTGCAGCGAAAGCTCCGTCTTTCCGACCGCCGTTGGCCCGACGAGAACGAGCAGAGGGCTTTTTGAATGTGCGGTCAAAGTTCGAGCGTTTCGCCGGGTGCAACGACATTCACCTTTGCACGCGTCATTGCCTCGGTGACCTCCTTGTAGCGGTTCACTTCCTGTGCAATGATCGGCCACGTGTCATAGTGGATGGGGATGACGTGCCCTGCGTTGAGCCATTGTGCCGCCATCGCCGCATCCTCAAGCCCCATCGTGTAGTTATCACCAATGGGGAGGACTGCGTAGTCGATCGCGTCCTTGCGTCCAATCAGCTGCATATCGCTAAAGAGTGCTGTGTCGCCAGCGTAGTAAACGACCTT